>Ga0228535_1000822_pt1 | contig 68436 bp, 62 predicted proteins | sample SJ1metagenome_FD_168457 | JGI IMG/M metagenome (GOLD analysis project Ga0228535, IMG submission 168457) | Enriched culture of PCE-dechlorinating microbial communities from Ithaca, New York, USA - SJ1 | ecosystem: Engineered > Modeled > Simulated communities (microbial... > Unclassified | place...
ACAGACCGCCGGCCAGGCTCAGCGCTCCGGCGACAGCGCCGCGGGTCGCGGCTGCAAAGACGGCCTTTAGCACCACCAAGGTGAGGGCGTCCCGCTTTTCCAGGTAAAACAGGCAGAACATGATGACAATATTGCTCAGCCCCAAGCGTATGCCGGGTATCGGTATGGGCAGGGGCATCAGGCTCTCCAAAGCGTTGAGCACAAAAACCAGGGCCAGCAGCAGGCCTAACAAGGCAATCCGTTTTGTTTGCGATGCTTTCTCCCTTCCTTTTAACCTGAATCCGCCGGAAAAAGGCTTTGCTCCTGTTGTTGTCTGCGGCATGTTGTTATATGCCATGTTCTCCTCCCGCCTTACGGTAACCGATGATCAGATCCGGGATATCGGGCCCTTCTCTGCCGACAATTTTGATATATACCCGGTTGGGGAGGCAGGCGGACATCTGCCCGGCTCGGCGCAGCTTTCCGCTGAGCACGCAGCGCTGATCCGGGCAATCGGAAGCGATAAAGGCGATGCCGCCGTCCGCATACAGATGAAAAACCACCTGCGGAAGCTGCTCAAGGGAAAAGCTTTCTTCCCTGCCCGCGGACAAATCCACGCTTTTCACCAGCTGGGAATCATAATAGATCTGGGCGTAAACGCCGGGGCCGTCCGCGCTGTTGCTGAAGGCGGCCCATAGCGGGAGCGCTGCGGCAGCCAGCGCGATAATGATGATAAAATCGGTTTTTCCGGCAAATTTCATCTTGATCCCCATGCGGGCAGCAGGCCGCTGACAAAAATCAGAAGGATATGCGCGGAGATGATCAGGATGAAGTTTTTGACCGATAGGGGAAAGGTTTCTTGCTTGTCCTGCTTTTTTAAAAAGCGCTGGATGTTCTTCCGCACCGGCGGCAGCGTGAGGAAAAGCAGCAGGCTAAGCGGGGATAAAAAACCGGCGAGAACCATCGTTGCCACGGAGAGATACGCCGCGTAGTACAAAAAGGCAAACAAACGCAATGCGTGGTTTTTCAGATAAAAGACCAGTGTGTACCTTTGCGCCTCCATGTCGCTCGCCAGGTCGCAGATATTATTGGCCAGCATGATATTGGCGGTGAGGCAGAAGGGAACGATTGCCAGCAGCGCCAGGCCGGCCATTGGCACAACGCTGATTTCCAGCGAGAGCTTTTGGGAAGTGAGGGAATAGGACAGCAAATCGCCGGGGGCGTTGACATAGGCCAGGATAAAGGGGATCGCAAAGCCGTAGAAAAAGCCGGAGGCAATTTCGCCGTAGGGACCGTGGGACAGGGGTATTGGGCCCCAGGAATAAATGATGCCGAAGAAGAAGCAAAGCGCCCCTGCCGCCAGCACCACCAGGTCGGTCAAAATCACCAGGTACAACCCCAGCGCCACACTGAACGTCAGCAGGGACAGGGTCACAGCCAGGGCCGCGGGCTGGGAAAAGGGCAGCTTTTGCCCGCTCTCTTTCATACCCGCATAATTGTTGATCGTGGTTGCGGTCAGATCAAAAAAGAACATGGCGAGGAAGAACACCCCGGAGGGCAGGGGCTTAATCTGCCTGCCGTTTGCGTACAGGAACGCCAGCGTCATGAAAAAAGGGAAAACACTGGTGACCTTTGTCCTGATCTCGGTATATTTCAGTAAGTTTTTTATTTTATCCATCGCGGTATCTCCGTTGACATCAAGGCCGGTCCCGCCCCGCCGCCTGGCAAAGCAAGCTTGCCAACAGCTCTTTTTTACCAGGCGCCGTATCCAGCGCCTCCAGCAAAACGCTGGTCTTGTTATAGAGCGCATCGATTTTCGACCGGGTATAGGCCAGTCCGCCGGCCGCCTCAACAGCGGTTTTGAGGGCCTGGGGACTCATACCCGCTTTGACCCTCCCGCGCAGGGACTTGTCCTTGCGGAGCGCATAGATCAGGGGCAGGGTGATCACCCCCCGGCTATAATCCGACAAAACAGGCTTTTTCATCATTTTTATAGTGTTGGCATAATCGGCGCAATCGTCGCTGAGCTGAAAGATCATACCGATATGATTGCCGATTTCCGTATAAACATCTTTCAGGCCGTCCCCCGCTTCGGAAAGGATGAACCCCGCGGAGAAGCATGCTTCGAACAGCGCGGCGGTTTTCCCCCGGATGATTCTGAAATACTCCCGCTCCGAAAGGCGGTAATTATGGTTGTTCTGATGCTCGCGCAGCTCGCCCAGGCAGATCTCGGTCAGGTATCCGGGGAAAGACCTGGCCAGCGTATCCCCGCACTGTTTCGGGGCGTTGATGCCGGAGGACAGCTCCAGCGCCAGGCAGAGCAGATAGTCGCCGCACAGCACAGCCTGTTTTTCGCCGAATTTCCGGTGCAGCGCAGTTATCCCGCGCCTTTGGTCGGCGTCGTCGATGATATCGTCGTGGACCAGGGTGGCCAGATGCAGCAGCTCCACCGCCGCCGCCGCTTTCACGGCGTCAGGGTTGACGCTGCCGTCGCCTCTGATAGCGCAGGCCAACAGCGCCCGGGCCCGCATCATCTTTCCTGCCGCTTTGGACAAGTGCCTGGTCATACCCTGGATAACCGTTGGCGTCCCTGCTAAAAGGCTTCGAATTTCTTCCGCCGTGCTGTCGGCGGCTGCGTCGTAGCAGAATTTGTCCGCGGGCGGCGTCTTTTGTGCCAAATCAGTCATGATAGATATATAACCGCCTTACCCAGCCAATATTCCGCCAGCCCCTTTTTAGCAGCGGCGACGCGTAATAATCCAGGCCAAAGATCTTTCCGCCGCCGAACAGCAGGGCGATCGCGCCGAAAGCCATCCAGAAACTGGACAGATAGAGGCCTGTGGTCGAGGCGAACATCAACAGGAGCAGCAAGGATACAAGGCCTGCCAGCGTTGTGAGCAGTCCGGCCATTATTGCGAGGCCGATCAGTATCTCGGCAAACACAATCATGATCTGCATTGCCAGGGATACGCCGGGGTTCGGCAGGATCAGCGTGTTTAAAAACGTGTTGAGCAAGGGAATATCCAGTTTAAAAGCATAGTCGGAAATCGCGGCGGCGGCCAGGGGCTTGCCGCTGACGAACATCGCCCGGAAAAGCCCCAGAAAATCGATGTTGAAAAGCACTTTGCCCACCGCATCCGCCGCCCCGGTGGCGCTGGACACAGCATCCGCCGCGCCGCCGATGGCGCCGCTGGCGCCATCGGCGGCGCCTCCTTTTAAGATGGCCTCAAACCAGGCGGCCGCGCCGCTGAAAAACCCTTCCAGCTTTGGCGTTTTCAGCCAGCCTTCCGCGATCTTGACCACGCCCTCAAACACCCAGACCGCTCCCAGCCACAGGCGCAGGGGCACCAGCAGAAAACTGGGGGTTCTGTTGGAAAAATGGCCGCCGACAAAGCTGCGTTTGTCGCGGATGGTAAAAAACTCATGCTTCAGATAGCTCGCTACCTTATTCCAGCCCAGCACCTGCACAAAATAGACGATGTTGATCAGGTGCTTGCAGAACATGGCCAGAAAAGAGGGCAGATTGACCATATGCTTGGCCGTGCCCACCCGGGCCAGGCCGTAGCGCCCGCCGATGGAAACCATCACGCCGTGGAACTTGGGGCTGTAGGCTTGCATTTCACCGCCGCCGGTGAGGGCGCAATGGAGGTTGTGGGCCACAATATCCGCGCTTTGCTCGCAGTTTTCCACCATCTGGGGCATAGGGGCGGTTTGGCCTCCGGGGATGTAGTACAGGTTGTCGCCGGCAATATAGACGCTGTCGTTTTCCACGCTGCGGAGGAAAGCGTCAGCGCACAGCCTGCCCCGGTTCTCATTGGGGAGAGATTCGCCCGCCCGCTTGGCAACGGCGGAGCTTTCGATGCCGGCAACCCAGATCACCGTGCCGGCGACGCTGCGGGTACGGTTTCCGTCGCGGACAAGATCGATAGACCCCTCGCCGATCCCCACCACGTCGGCGCCAAGAAGTACCTTGACGCCCATCTTTTCCAGCCGGCGCTGTGCCTTAAGCGACAGTTTCTCCGGCAGGTTGGAAATCACCCTGGACAGAGCGTCCACATTATACAGGGAAACCAACCGCCGGTCGATTTCATATCTCTCGCAGAGAACAGGCACATACTCCGCCAGCTCGCCTATCATTTCCACGCCTGTTAAACCTGACCCGACCACATAAAAGCTGAGGAGCTTCCGTTTCTCCGCTTCGCCAGGCTGCTGAGAGGCTTCTCTGAAGCGCTGGTGGATGCGCTCCTTAAGGCGGACGGCATCCGCAAAGGACCAGAGCGGATAGGTGTGTTCCTCCGCCCCGGGCACGCCGTAATACGTCGGCTTGGAACCGGAGGATATAACCACATAGTCATAGGGATAAGAAGCGTTTTTGCCTTGAACGGCTTTGGCGGGAAAGTCTACGGATTCCACATCATCATGAATAAAGCGGATGTTTCTGCCCGCGAAAACCTTTTGGTAGCTGATGCGGATGCTATCCTCCTCCACACGGCAGGCCGCTACCTCGTGCAGTTCCGTAAGCATGGTGTGAAAAGGATTCCTATCGATGACCGTGATGGCGGCATCCGCGTCTTTCTTCAACCTTTTTGCTAACTTCTTGGCGATCAGCACCCCGGCATACCCGGCGCCCACAATGACAATATTTTTCATGCGAAACCCTCTGTCTCTATTTTTCTATCCTGCAGAAATTATCGAGCTCAAACAAGTCGATTGCTCATCCGCATTTCAGGCCCGTCTTTTAAAAACATTAAAGCAGGCTCTACAAAACGGATAATATGGGTGATATTATTATTATCAAAAATGCTGTTAATATAATCTATCTTTACGGCAGCCTGGAATAATACCGCTTTTCTTTTCGCGCTCCAAGCAATAACCGCTGATCCTCGGCGTAGAGATACCGCTCCTTAGGGGCTTTCTCCATCCGCTTTACTGATGCGCCTTTCTTTCCTACCAACTGATCTTTGCTTAAAATCCAGCGGTATTGTGCTGGCGATGATCAATTCCAATCTTGTACCTGCATATCGTTTCCTGAGATAACAAAAGCTGCGCATAACATAGTTATGCGCAGCTTTTGTCTGCTTGGCTGCCCGCGGCCGGACCCGAACCGGCCCGCCCGAAGGCACCTGATTTTGCGTTTCCCCTGCTATACTTTATCCGCTCCTGGTAACTTCTGCCCCATCCCTTTTGCTCCTTCAAATAAATGTGGTTTTAGGTTTGAGGTTATTCCGCTACGGCATAAACACAGAAGCCTGCCCAAAACAATATTTTTTATAATTTACAGCTGTGCGGGCGATGCAAGCCGGTTCGCCTCGTAGTCTCCCGTCAAGGGTTCCTTCTATACATTGATACATATCCGTAATATACGACTTATCTAAAATCATTTTTCTATGCGATGCATAAATCGCATCGTACTCAGCTGCCCTACTGTATATTTTATCTAAACTATTCATCATATGTTTGGCCGAACAATGGTTCATAAACAGATAGGTAGGTCCCTCGGCGATACTATCTCCGGCAAAGAGCATCCGATTGGTTTTATCGAGAAACACCAGGCCTCCCGGCGTATGGCCGGGGCAGGAAATCACCTCAATCTTTCTTTCTCCCAAATCGAGAATTTGGCCATCCTCCAGCCTCTGTAAGTTGCATGTTCCGCTGTACTCTTTTCCTTCCGCATCGTTCCACCTGCCCGGCAACAAATCCATATCCAGCTGCGACAGATACACGCTCCCGAATTGCCGGATACCTCCCGCATGGTCCCAATGTCCGTGCGTCAACGCCACCGTTAGCGGGAGCTCGCTTATTTCGCCAACAACCGAAAGCAAATCGCGCTTTCCGAAAGCAGTATCCAGAAGCAAACACCTCTCTGCGCCTTTCAGCACAAACATCCTGCTGTATTTATCCGTCAGGGCCCAGGTTTCTTGATCCAAGTACGTTTTTACGAGACATTCCGGAAGCCCTCCTGCCAGGCGCATCCTATACCCTTCCTCCGTGATATCCGCGTTGAAGCTGCCTTTTCCAACATCATATTCAAGCATGTCGCCGTCATTCAGCATGCCTATGCCGCTGTCGATTCTTTTTTGCCGATCCCCATAACCGAACGCCGCAACGCAATCATCTACGGGTTCGATCAGATCGTCGGTAATAATGCAGATACTCCCGCACAGGTTATTTCTTTTTATGGCATCTATCAGTTCATGATATCCGGAAAGGCCGGCCGTTCGCTCATCGGAAAAAATAGCAAGAGCTGTAGCTCTTGCTATTTCTCCATGATCAACAGCTTCCGCCGCCGCGTGGAAGGAGGAAAACGAACGAAAAATTCCTCTCAGGCAAGACATGCCCTTCGGCAAAAAATTTATATCTGCCTGAATACCCGTCAGCGCGACATTTCCGTTAAGTATCGCTTTACCATCCGGCAAATCATATTGTTTCTCAGCCACGTCCTGACGCCTTCCCGTACATAGCTCTTACTTACACGCAGACTCCGCCTCATAACTTAAAAATCAAGCGCCAGTTTGTTTTCTCTTTTGATAATTTCTTTGCACATATATTCATCCGTATACAGCATGCTTTTGCTCGCAAGTCTTCCCAGAAATCCTAACGTATCATCTGCGGTATTGCCTACAAGCCCGTCAAGATGAGGGATATGTACGCCTCGTACTGCCAGCTGCGCCGCCTCAATACCAACGCCCGCGCCGGTAGCCAGCTTCATGGCGCAACCGTACTTTGCCCCATCGCATATCACGCCGCCGATACTTCCTATCAGGTTGCCTATCGCGTCCTCGATTTGTTCAAAACTTCCACGCATCAGGAGACACGAGCCTGCCGCCACACCGATACTTGCTACCATTGCGCAGGCACACATCGGGGAAAGCCTCCCGATATGCGCTTTGCCCATAATTGTCAATAAGTAGCTTAACGCCAGCGCCCGCATAAGCTCTTCCTCACTATTCCCGTAGCTTTCTGCTACCGGAATAAGCGGAACGCTGGCAGTTATGCCCACATTACCGCTGCCGCCGCAGCTCATGGCAGGCAACGCCACGCCAGCCATTCTTGCATCAGAAGCGGCGGCAGCCATGATCTTTGCCTTCATATACATCGAGTCGCCGCCTATTGCCGCAAAGCCTTTACCGAATGCGGAACCGCTGCCTTTCTCCAACCCCGCTTCTGCCAATCTGCAGTTAGTATCCATAGCCTCCTTCAAGAAGTAAAACCATTCTATAGGCGCCTCAGTCACAAAATCATAGAGATCTCTTATGCTGTACTTGCGAATTGGCTTATCCTCTTCAAAAGAAGCGTCATCGATATCAAAGTTTTCATCTTTGCGAATTACCGTGCCGTTGGCTTCCTCCAGAACAACACCGTCATGCGTTCTTGCTACGACCGCATGTCCAACCCCTTGATCCGTAACAGCAAATGCCTCGATATAGATGCCCATTGGTTTATAGTCCCATTTGATCTTTATATCGACATGCTCTTGCGCAAAGTTGTCAACATACTCCCTATCAAATTCACGAAGATCTTTCAACGCCTCAAGCCCGTATTCGGGATTGCCGTATAAGGCTCCCAGTACTGCCGGTTCTGCAACCCCCATGTAGTTAGCGCCCGGCGTGGCCACCGCAATCGAATTCTTATAAGTGTCTCTGTCCATTATCAGCGATAAAGACAGCAATTGTCCGCCAACAGCCCCGGCGGCCACGCTTGCCGCAAATATTACCGATACCGGGCCGGTACACCCCAAGGCAAGTTTTACATCGCTTTTTAAAATATCAAGCAATTCTTTTTTCATCGTATCATCCTTGTAATAGAAAAATGCGGCGCTTAATCATCCATTAAAAGCGCTCCGTTTACATCAAGCGTCTCCCCGTTGATGTAGGATACATTGTCGTCGCACAGGAAGCAGCACGCTTCACCGATTTCCGATGGTTGCGCAAGGCGCCCCGAAGGAATCATCTTGACCGCTTCCTTCCATCTTTCGCCGGCCATGAGAGCTTCTGAAGCAACCCAGCCCGGAGCCACGCTGTTGCTGGTGATATTATACTCTCTGAGTTCCAAGGCAAACGACTTTGTAAAGCTGATTACGGCGGCCTTGGAGGCTGCGTAAACAGTAATCCCCTTGGTCGGACACTTTCCATCGCTGGAGCTGATGTTGACAATTCTGCCGTAATTATGTGGTATCATTGACTGATTGACAACGGCCTGGGTCACAAAAAGGGTGCCTTTTACGTTTACATTGAAGACGTTCTCGTAATGGGCCTCGTCTAGATCCACGAAAGCTACCGCGGGAAAAATACCCGCATTGTTAATAAGGAAATCTATTTTGCCGAATCTTTCAATTATCTGGTTTACCATCTCATTGACGGCGCGGATATGCGTGATGTCAACATCAAAAGCCGCGGTCTTTCTGCCCATATTTTTAATTGCCTCACAAGTATCGCAATCATCTGTGGCTCCCAGGCCGTGTACGACAACATCTGCGCCATACCCTGCAAACTTCAGGGCAATTGCCTGCCCAATACCCTGTGTGCTCCCTGTAACCAGAACCGTTTTCCCTTCAAATTTCATTTTGATTTTCCTCCGTCAATAGGCGATTATGGGTTACTTCATTCCGAACATTAGTCGTTATCATCCCGATACATTGTTTTGATTTAATCATATATCATTCTCTAAAAATGTCAAGAATAACCGGTTTGGCCCAACGGCAGATTTCATCGGGGCAGGCGAACCCGTACCTGTTGAATAGAAAATTTTACAAATTTGTTAATTAGTGGTATAATAGATCAAAATATACTCTCAGATTTTTTTTGGTCATGCTTGTACCCTCAGGAGGTCTCAATGATAACCTATTATTCACGCACACGCACCGCCCATGCGGATGGCCGAAAAGAGAAGGTCAGCGAGCCTGCGGAAGCCGGCCCGCTACGGCTCTTGGCCGCAGCGATCAAAGCCCGTCACGGACAATTGGAGAATTCCTGCGCCGGAGAGTTGGAAGCGTTGCGGAACGGCGCGCAATATAATAGCGATGGGCAAACATATTCCCTATGCGGCAGGCAATCGGATCGGGCCTGCCGTTTTCTTTTTGAAGAGAGCCAGCCGTTACCGGAAAAGCCGCCCAGCCCGCATTCCCCGCTCCGCTGGACCATATGCCGTATACGCGTATGTTGCCTTTTTGCCTGGTAGACGCGGATTCTAACGCGGCGGCCCAGCATTTTCAGGCTGATTATCCGCTGCGAACCGACGGCGACAGCGGCCGGAATGCTATGACCGCCGCCGCGGGCTGGTTTTCCCTTCGGAGGAAGTTGAGAATATCTGGTAGCGAACAGGAGGCGGTTGAATGGAGGAACTTGTTGTGGATTTTTGGGGGGATTTTGCCTGCTTTTCCCGGCCGGAGGCCAAGGTGGAGCGGCTGACCTATCCGCTTCCCACGCCTTCGGCCGCCCGGGGCATGCTCAGCGCCGTCTATGCCAAGCCCCAGGAGTTTTACTGGCAGGTTTTGGCGATCGAGATCCTGAATCCCCTCTGTTACATCTGCTTCAAGCGCAATGAAGTCAAGGACAAAATCCCGGCGCGCAGCAGCAGCCAGGGCACGGAACTCACGGTGAAAGAGCCTTTATTGGCGGACGGCACCAAGGATATGCTCGGCACCGATCAAAGAGGCCGCACGCAAAGGCAGACCGTGGCCTTGCAGAACGTACGGTACCGTATCCACGCCCGTATTTGTCCGCATCCCGGATTCCCCGGGAGCGAAAGCCGCCTGTACGACCAGGCGCTGCGGCGCATCCGCCACGGCAAATGCTTTTATCAGCCCAGCCTGGGGCTGAAGGAATTCGTGGCCTATTTCTCCGAGGGCGCCGGCGCCCCGGCCCCCATCGATCTGGACCTGGATCTGGGCTATATGCTCTACGACGTCTTTGACCTGCATAGCAGTGAGACCGGCCGGGAAGGCGCGCCTTATGTCACGCTTTTCCACAGCCGGATCGAAAAGGGCGTCATGCTGGTCCCGCCCTTCGACAGCCAGCTGGTGCTGAAGCCGGAGGAGAGGAGATGCTGAACGAGCTTTATCACTACGCCCTGAACCAGGGCCTGGCTGCCCGGCCCGGCTTTGAGTCCTGCCGGGTCAAAGCCTATGTCAGCCTGTCCGGAGACGGCAATCTGGTCGCCGTCGATCCTGAGCCGCCGGAGCCGGTCACGCGCCCCTCCATCGGCTCTCTGGCTAACAGCGCCAACAAATGCCAGGTGCCGGTGGAAAAAGCGCAAATCATCCTCACTGAAGAAAAGCCGGCCAAGCGCCGGTTCTTTCTCAACACGCTGGCCCAGGCGGCTCAGGCGGATCAGGCCAGCGGCGTCGTGCTCAGGGCCTTGCAGAATGCCGAAGCGCGGGAACAGATCTGGCAAGCGTTGACCGTTGCCAACATCAAGCCAGGCGATATCATCGGCTTTAAAGTGGACGGCCGGCCCCTGGAACAAAGCGGCTCTTTTCTGGCCTGGTGGGAAGGCTTTCACCGGCAGCTCTTGGATAGCGGCGGCAAGGGGGGACGCCGGCGCTGCCTGATCAGCGGCGAATTATGCGAACCGCAGCGAACAACCGATAAGATTAGCGGACTGATGCAGGTGGGCGGGCATTCTTCGGGGGACAAGCTGATCGGTTTCGATAAAGACGCCTTTTGCTCCTATGGGCTGGAGCAGGCGGCCAACGCGCCGGTTTCAGACGCGGCCATGGCCGCCGTGAACGCCGCGCTGGAGAATCTGCTGGCCGGCTCCCCCATTGTGGCCGGCGCCAAATGGCTGCACTGGTATAAAGAGCCGGTATCCGCTGAGGCGGACCCGCTGCTTTTCCTCTCCGGGGATTATGAGCGCGAAGACCCGGAGGAGGAGGACGACGGCAGCGCCGGCAATCAATGGCTGCTGTCCGGGCCGGCCAGGGCCGCCGCCCGCCAGGCGGTGGAAAGCGGCCGCCGCGGCGAACGGCCTCAGCAATTGACCAACCGCTACTATTTGCTGTCCCTTTCCGGAGCCAATGGGCGCATCATGGTCAGGAGCTGGCAGGAGGGCGGCTACGAAGACCTGCGGCACAACATGGCGTCCTGGTACGACGGCCTGCGTTTGATCCGTCCGGACGGCCTGGGCTTTTGTAAACCGCCCAAACTGTACGCCTTGAACCTGGTTTTGCTGAGGCCGGTCAAAAATGCCAGGAAAACGCCGCATGAGCGTATGGCGGAGGAACTGTCCGCTTTGGAGCAGCGCATTATCTCCGCCATGCTGCACAACGGGCCGCTGCCGGAACAGGTGGCGGAAAAGGCTTTGCGCCATATCCGCAGCCAAATGCTGGGTAGCGGCGACAGCCGGAGCGGCGGGAACAACGAGGTCACGCCGGACCCTTTGGCCTGCCAATGGCTGAAGTTATGGCTATTGCGTAAACAATCTTGTGAAGGAGGCGTTTGTGCCGTGAAAGATGGGCTTGATCGTGAACCGCCCAGCGCGGCTTTTCAGGCGGGACGGATGATGGCCGTCTTTGCCGCCGCCCAGGCGGACGCCTTGGGACCGAATCCGGGAGCCGGCGTAATCCAGCGCTATTACGCCGCGGCCAGCGCCAGCCCGGCCCTGGTCATCGGGCGTTTATCCGTGCTGTCCCAATATCATCTGGCCAAGCTCAAAAGCAAAGGGAGAGTGCGCTATTACAGCGACTTGCTGGGAGAGATATCCGCCGCCATCGGCCACCGGCTGCCCGCGGTATTGACCCTGACAGAGCAGGGAGAGTTCGCCCTGGGCTATTACCAACAGCGTGCGGCCATCAAGGCTGAGACAGCCTCCAAACAGCCGGGAACGGCTGTTGACCATGACGTGGAAGCGGATGATAAGATAGAGGAGGCAGAATAATGGCGATCGCCAACAGATATGAATTTGCGTTCTATGTGGAATGCGTTAACGGCAACCCCAACGGCGACCCGGATATGGGCAATACCCCCCGCCTGGATCCCCAGGATATGCGGGGATTCATCAGCGATGTGGCCCTGAAACGCCGTATCCGTAATTATGTGCAGCTGGCCTATGCCGGACAGCCGGGCATGGATATCATCATCCAGACGTCTACCAATACCAACCGCTTCATCGCCCAGGCCAAGGAGGCTGCGGCGGTGGGACTGGCGGAGAAGCGCCTGTCAGCGGTGAACAAAGCCCGGGATAAGGCCTGCGCCATGTTTTACGATGTGCGGGCCTTCGGCGCGGTGATGTCCACCGGCCCCAACGCCGGCCAGGTGCGGGGCCCGATACAGCTGACTTTCGCCAAATCCCTGGACCCCATTCTGCCCCTGGACCTTTCCATCACCCGCATGGCGGCGGCGGAAAACCTGAAAGATAAGGCCACGGCGGCCGAATATCTGAACTGGGAGGCCGAGCAGGATGAGGACAAACTGCGCACCATGGGCCGCAAACAGCTGATCGCTTACGGCTTATACGAAGCCCGGGGTTTTATCAGCGCCAATCTGGCCCGGGAAACCGGTTTTGACGAGGCGGACCTACAGATTCTTTTTGAAGCCATCCTCAATATGTACGAGCATGACCGCTCCGCCAGCAAGGGGCTGATGACCGTCATTCCGCCGCTGATCGTTTTCCGGCACAGCGGCACCGACGGCGACCTGGCCCAGCGCCAGCGGCAGGCCCTGCTGGGCTGCGCCCCGGCCCAGCAGCTCTTCGATCTGGTGACGGTGAAGAAAAAGGCCCAGGTGGACCTGGCCCGCAGCTATCGCGATTATGAGGCCGGCATTGCTTTGGACCGGCGGCCGGCCGGCGTGGACGTCGGCTTCAAATATGGCCCGGCCCAGGATATCCTCTGGAACCGGCTTGGCGAACAGGGTTGGTTGCGCAATGGATAGCAGCGGAGAGGAGCTGTTACCACTATCCTACATTGCCCAGCACAGGCGTTGCCCCCCCGCGCGGGGGCGTGAATTGAAACATCTTTATATCGGCGGTAGCAGCTTTTATAAAGAGAACCGGCAGATTTTGTATTGGGATATATCCGGATAAGATGCTGTTCTTTTAGGTTTCAAGAAAAATAAGGAGGGAGCGGTAATAATGGCTTTTGTCTCAGCAATATGCACGCAGTGCGGGGGAAATATCACGGTTGACAGCACAAAAGAAGCAGGAATTTGTGAATTTTGCGGCACTGCCTTTATCACTGAAAAAGCTATTTCTAACTATAATATTTTTATTCTTGGCGGAGATATCAACAATTATCTGGAGATAGCTGCCAACGCGATAGAAGCCGGGAATGCTCAGGAAGCATATGACTATGCCAATAAGGCATTGGAAATCAAGCCGGATACACATCAAGCCTGGTTCCTAAAAATGAAATCAATCGCACTTCTGTCCAAAACTAATCATACCAAGGCGGATGAAATGGTATTATGCGGCTCCAAAGCTATCGAATATGCGCCGGCTGACATGAAAGATGATATTTCCCGAAAGGTGTATGGAACGTACTTGATTCAGTCACTTTCATGGCTTACATATGCAACAGATCTTTTAAGAGACGTGGACCAGATGAAAAAGGCCGCCGCGTTGGGATATGCCGCTATAAAAGAGGTCATGAAAGCCGATCAAACTTTACGGGAGTTTTTATGGAAAGTTATCATTGATGCGGTAACATTAAAACAAAGCATTCCCATCGAACACATACAAAATCATTCCGGGGCGCAAATCCTTGTTCTTGAGATTGTAAAACAGTTTATTGCATACTGTAATGCCGATATCGATAGAATGGCGGTATATGGCGGAGAACTGGCTGAGGAAGCCGTGGCTGCCAGAAAAAGCATTTTGCAGCAATTAAAACTGGGATTGAACGAAAATGAACAGCAAAGCGCCATCTCAGATGAAACGATAAAACGCTCCGGTAAGAGCGGTTGCTATATTGCTACCGCGATTTACGGCTCCTACAATTGTCCGCAGGTATGTATATTAAGGCGTTTTAGAGATGAGACGCTTAAAAAAAGCCGGTATGGACGGCTCTTTATTCATGTTTACTACATGATTAGCCCTACGCTAGTTAAGGTATTTGGAAAGAGGAAATACTTCAACTCACTTGTAAAACCAGTTCTCAATAAAATTGTGCAATCATTACAGGATAAGGGGGTTCCTAATATTCCTTACTGTGATTGACTTGCTCGCACATGAAGTTTTCCTGTAATCCTGGAGCTGTAAGGGCAACATCAGTTATCGCAAACTCTTTGCTCAGAGCCCTGCGGATAAAGATAAATTGCCAAGAAAAAGAAATACGCAAGTCGGCATAATAAATGATAAAATAGATCAACACAACGAAAAAATCCCCACCACAGCCATGCTGTAGCAGGGACTTTCCGTTGGTGCCGGTGGCCGGACTCGAACCGGCACACCCGAAGGCACTTGATTTTGAGTCAAGCACGTCTGCCAATTCCATCACACCGGCTCATTTTAACGCGAGTTTTATTATAGCAATAATGCGCTGTCTTTGCAAGAGGTTGTCAGGAATTTTCTCCGCTACATACGCTGGCGCCGCATGAAGCGGCGCCAGCGTATGAGATATACAGTCAAAACGTCGGACTTTGCCGGTCACACAGGAATGTACCCTACTTCTTTACCTTTGGCATTGGTTTCCACGCCCAGCATATCGTATTCGACCCGGGTCTTACCGGCCATTCTGGTTTCCAGGAACGGCTTTGCCACCTGCGGGAACATGATATAGAGCAGGATATCCTCAGGGGATTCGCTCCAAGCGCCGATTTCTTTCTTGGCTTCCTCAAAGGTGGATTTGATCAGGTCCGCCGGACGGCAGGTGATCACTTCCGCATCGCCGATCACCTTATGCTGAACTTCTTTGTTCATGGGAGCCGGCGGCGCGCCGTATTCGCCGCGGAAATAAGCCTTTACTTCATTGGTGGCCATTTTATACCGCTCGCCCAGCAGCACGTTCAACAGCGCCTGGGAACCCACGATCTGGCTGGTGGGAGTGACCAGGGGCGGGTAGCCCATATCCTCGCGGACCCGCGGCACTTCTTCCAGCACCACTTGCAGCTTATCCAGCTCGTTGCTGTCCTTCAGCTGGGAGATGAAATTGGAGATCATGCCGCCCGGCATCTGATAGCGCAGGACATTGGTATCCACCCGGGGGTCGGTGTTGTCGAATTTGCTGTACCTTTTACGGGTATTTTTGAGGATATTATTGATCACGTCAAATTTTCCCAGGTCCAGGCCGGTGTCGTAAGGCGTGTCCTTCAGCGTGGCCGCCATGGTCTCGCAGGCGGGCTGGGAAGAAGCCAAAGCCATAGCGCTCATCGCGCAGTCCAGAATATCCGCGCCGGCTTCCACACCCTTCAGATAAGACATGGCCGCCATACCGGAGGTATAATGGCTGTGCATCTGCACCGGCAGTCCGGTACGATCCTTGATGGCCTTGACCAGGCGATAGGCATCGTAAGGAAGCAGCAGGCCCGCCATATCCTTAATGGCGATGGAATCGGCCCCCAGTCCCTGCAGTACAGCCGCTTCATCGGCAAAATAGTCGATGCTATGAATGGGGCTGATGGTATAAGCGATGGCGGCCTGCACATGCGCGCCCTCTTTTTTGGCGGCATACATGGCCCGCTCATAGTTGCGGGGATCGTTAAGGGCGTCGAAAATACGGATGATATCGATGCCGTTGGCCACCGCCCGCTTAACGAATTCATCCACCACGTCGTCGGAGTAATGACGGTAGCCAACAAGGTTCTGGCCGCGGAGCAGCATCTGCAGCTTCGTTTTGCTAAAAGCCCTGCGCAGTTTACGCAGGCGCTCCCATGGATCTTCGTTCAAATAGCGCATGCAGGTGTCGAAGGTCGCCCCGCCCCAGACTTCCACCGCGGCATAGCCGACATCATCCATCAGCGATGCTACCTGCATGATATCATCCGTGGAGAAACGAGTAGCCAACAGGGACTGATGCCCGTCACGCAGCGTCGTATCGCAAATGCCTACCGGTTTTGCCATTGTTTCAGCCATGATGTTTCCTCCGTTCGTTTTTTCCGTACCAATGACAGCCCTCAAATTCCGATGAATGCCGATTCATGATGAATGCCAATTAATATGGTGAATAATACTGCCCCCAACCACGGTTGTCAACAGCAAATTTTTCGATTTCGCTTCTAGCAGGCGTTTTTATAATTGCCTGCTAGAATAGGCAGTAAAGTTTGTAAAGGCAGTAAAATGCAAAATTTCTGAATTATCAAATTAGCGCTTTGCATCGGCGCGGATAGGCTAAAAAATCTCCCGCCGCCCGCTGTCCGGCTCCAGCTCCGGCAATTCCTGCACACTGTTCAGCCCGAAGAATTCCAGGAATTCCGGGCTGGTGCCGTAGAGGATGGCCCGACCGGCGCCGGTCAGACGGCCCGTTTCCATGACCAGCTTTTTCTCCAACAGCTTGGCCACCACGCTGTCGCTGTCCACCTGGCGGATGGCGCTGATTTCGGCTCGGGTGATGGGCTGCTTATAGGCGATGATGGCCAGGGTCTCCATGGCCGCCGCGGACAACTGCTGGAATTTGGGGCGGTACAGCTTTTCCACCAGGGACGCGAACTCCGGGGCGGTCACGAACTGCCAGCCGCCGGCCACCTGGCGCAGGATCAGCCCCCGCGCCGCATAGTCCGCCTGCAATTGCCCGGCCGTTTCGCGGATCTGCTCCTCAGGGACTTCCAGCACCTGTACCAACTGGCTGACGCTGAGCGGCTCCGCGGCCACGAACAGCAGCGCTTCCACAGCCCGCTTTACCTGAACCGGGTCGCCCCCCTCCCGAGGCGGTCCGGCAGCCGCCGATAGGTCTTTGAGCTCAAGCTCGCTCATATTTGCTCAGATCCCCCGTATGCAGATAGATTTCTCCGTACAGCTCGTTCTGGGACGCCTTGATCACGCCCTGTCGCGCCAGCTCCAGCAGGGCCAGGAAAGTCACGATATATTCCATACGGGTGGCGCATTGGCTAAAGGCGCGGGAAAAAGCCAGGCCCCGGGGATGCCCGCACATCAACTGATAAAGATGTTCCAGGCAATCCCTGAGCGTTATTTGCTCCCGCTCGATCAGCAGCAGCTCTCCCCTGCCCTGTGCCTTGGCCAATACTTTGGCGAACGCCGACTGCAGATCGGCGATGGTCTTGCCGTCCAGCGGGTTTTCCGCCGCGAACAGGTTGGCGTACAATTCCGGCTCGTTATCACGGGAAAAATAGCGCCGCTGCTGCTCGTACAGGGCGTTCATGGCTTCGGCGGCTTCTTTGAAGCGCAGGTATTCCAAAAGGTCGTGCACCAGTTCGCTGCGGGCGTCTTCCTCGGCTTCCCCCTCCTCCGGGGGCGCCGGCGGCAGCAGCATCCGGGCTTTGATGGACAGCAGCGTGGCCGCCATCACAACAAAAGAGGAGGCGATCTCCAGATCCATTTCCCGCATGGCCTGCAGATAGTCCAGATACTGGGCTGCGATCTCGGCGATGGGGATATCGTAAATATTGATCTGGTTCTCCCGGATCAGATGCAGCAGCAGGTCGAAAGGCCCTTCGAATATTGGCAGCTGGATGGCGTAGGCGGTCTGGCTCATCAGATTTTCATGGCTTCCCGCACCAGGTCCATGGTTTCCCGGGCCACCCGGCGCGCCGCGTCGTTGCCGTCGGCGATGATCTGGTCCACCGCCTCCGGATGGGCTTCGTAATAGGCCCGTTTTTCCCGGATGGGTTCCATAAAAGCATTGAGCTTATCGGCAAGCTTCTTCTTGCATTCGCCGCAGCCGATGGTCCCGGCCTTGCAGGCGGCGCAGATATCCGGCTGTTCCTCTTTATTATAAAATCCCTGGTAAGCATAGACGGCGCATACCTCGGGATGGCCCAAGTCCGTTTTGCGGATGCGGGCCGGGTCCGTCACCATGCCACGGACCTTCTCCTTCACCTCGGCGGGGGAAGCGGAGAGGTTGATATAATTATTGTAACTCTTGCTCATTTTGCGGTTATCCGTACCCGGCAGGATCTCGATCTGGGAAAAGATCGGCGCGGGCTCGGGGAAGATCTCCACGTTGTACAGGTGATGGAAACGCCGTACCAGTTCCCGGCAAAACTCCACATGGGGCAGCTGGTCCTGGCCCACCGGCACACCCACCGGCCGGTACATCAGGATATCCGCGGCCATCAGCAGCGGATATCCCAGGAACCCGTAGGTGGTGATATCCTTACCTTGCTCGGCAAAAGCCGCTACCTGGCCCTTGAAGGTGGGCACCCGCTCCAGCCAGGAGAGGGGTGTGATCATGGAAAAGAGCAGATGCAGTTCCGCATGCTCCTTGATATCGCTTTGATGGAAAATATGGCATTTCTCCGGGTCCAGTCCGCCGCTGATCCAGTCGATGACGATCTGCCGCTTATTGTCCCGCAGATGCCCGGTATCGTCGAACTGGGTGGTAATGGCGTGCCAGTCCGCCGTAAAATGGAAGGACTCGTATTGGTCCGTCAGGCTGGCCCAATATTCGATGACCCGCTGATGCCCCAGATGCAGCCGTCCGGTGGGACGCATCCCGCTCAACATACGCTGTTTTTCCGCCATAGTGTTCGTTCCTCCAGTTCATGTTATTCCGCCCCGGAACAGGCCGGGGCAGCGTTTATCCCATGCCGACCAGGGTGTAGATGCCGTTGATGATCCAGAAAGCGGGCTTGCCGATTAGGACGCCCAGGATATCGATGCGGGGCAGGCCGAACCGGACGAGCAGACCCGGGACAAATACCAGCACCAGCAGGATCACAAAGCCGTAGCGTTCCAGGCCCAGCACCAGGTTCATCGATCTGTCGGGCAGCAAACCGGCCAGGATTTTGGACCCGTCCAGGGGAGGCACGGGAATCAAATTGAATACGGCCAGCACCACATTGATCTGAACGTAATAAAATAGAAAGTAGAGCAGCCCTTGCATCAACCCGCTGTCGCTGCGGATAAAATGCCACAGCAGGGACATGACGCCGGCCCCCGCCACCGCCTCCAGCAGATTCATCAGCGGCCCGGCCAGGGAAACGGCCATGATCTTTTTTTTGCGGTTGCCCTGAAAATACCAGGGATTGACCGGCACCGGCTTGGCCCAGCCGAAGCCGGCCACGATCAGCAGCAGTGTGCCCACCGGGTCCAGATGTTTCAGGGGATTCAGCGTCAGCCGCCCCGCTTCCCTGGCCGTGGGGTCGCCCAAAGCGTAGGCTACCCGGGCGTGGGCGTATTCATGAAAGGTCAGCGCCACGATAATGGCGGGCAAAAGATAGATCAGGCGCTCCCAAGGTATATCAAACATGCTGCCTCCTCAATCCGCTCATGCAAACATTTTATTATAGCCATGCCGGAGATCATTGGCAATGCCGGCGCTTCATTTCTTCTTTTTGCTTTTGGCAGCCGGGCGGCGGGGCGTGCGTGGTTCCGGCCGCGCCTCGGCCGCTTTGGACTCCGCTTTCGGCTTCCCCTGCCGTTCTTTCTCCGCAGCGCTTACATCCAGCAGGGGCCGGCGGCGGAGCCACAGCAAGAGTATGACGCCGGTCAGGACGCCCGCGGCGGACACCAGCATGGCCACGCGGACCGGGCCCAGCATCAGGCTGTCGGTACGCAGGGACTCGATGAAAAAGCGGCCCACGGAGTAGCAGATCAGATAGCTGGCGAAAATCTCTCCCAGCCGGTGGCGGCGGCGGAGCAGCAGCATCAAAGCGGCGAATACCAGCAGATCCCACAGGGATTCGTAGAGAAAAGTGGGATGATGGGCCACGCCGTCCACCATCACCTGGAGCGGCACCCAGGACCAGAAAGAGCCCGGTTCGATGGCCGAGCCGTACGCCTCCACGTTGGCGAAATTGCCCCATCGGCCGATGGCCTGTCCCAAAGCCACCGACGGCATGAGGATATCCGCCCAGCGGAAAAAGTCCTGGTCCTTTTTACGGCAATACAGCAACGCCACCAGGATGCCGGCAATGATGCCGCCGTGGATGGCCAGCCCGCCTTCCCAGACAGCGAATATTTTGGCCGGATGCGCCGCATACCAGCTCCATTTGAAAATAACATAATAAAGCCGGGCGCCCACCACCACCGAGGGCAGCAGCAGCAGCAGGATATTGTACAGGTGGTCCGGGTTCTGCTGTTGCCGGAGCGTTTCCCGGTGGGCCAGATAAATGCCGACGGCAAAGGCGCCGCTGATCAGGATCCCGTACCAATGCACCGGGACCGGGCCGATATGAAAGGCTACGCCCAGATACGCGAAACCAGCGTTTTCCATGATCATGCCTCCGTAATCAGATTGCAAATCATTATACCATAAATATTCTGCAAATAATATAGCAAAAAAGTCGGCTTTCTGTTATAATATCACATGGTCCGCTTTCTTAATAAATCAAAATAAAGATAAAGGAAGGTTCAGTTTGGACATTGACTTTCAGCCGGTCAGGCTTTGCGATAAAGAACGATTCAATCGTTATCTGTCCGGGCGCTACTACGATCTGATCACCTATAATTTCTCCACCTTCTGGCTGTGGCGGGACTGGGACCCCTACTCCTGGGCCGTTATTGACGACGCCTTATGCGTGACCAGCGATTATCTGGGGCTGGACACGGTGTTGGTACCCATCTCGCCAATGGACGGCCGCATCCTCAAGGCCACGGAAACGCTGCTGGGCTGGTACGAAGATACCGGGCGGCCCTTTGTGATGAGCGAGGTTTCCGAAGCCATGCTGGATTTTTATCAGCGTCACATGCCCGGCTGCTTTGCCGCCGAGGAATATCCCCCCGGCCACAATTATATTTATCGGCGCAAAGACCTGGCGGAGCTGCCGGGCAAAAAGTACGACGGCAAACGCAACCACCTGCGCCATTTTTTCAATGAGCATCCGGATTATCTGTTCACCGAGATCACGCCGGCCCTGGTCCCGGCCTGCAAACAGGAGGTGCGGCGCTGGACGGAGCAGCATCACCCCGGGGACCCGGAGGTGGCCCAGGAACTGCTGGGCGTCCTGGACGGTCTGGATCATCTGGGAGAGCTGGATTTTAAAACCGGCTGCCTGGTCACGGGAGGACGCCCGGCGGCTTTCTGCTTCGGCGAACCGCTGAATGCGGATACCTGGTGCATCCATGTGGAAAAGGGCGATATCGAAGTGCGCGGCGCCTATCAGGCCATCAATTACCTATTCGTGCGCCATTTTTGCCAGGACGCCGCCTACATCAACCGCGCCGAGGACATGGGCAACGACGGCCAGCGGCAGGCCAAAAGCAGCTACCATCCCTGCTGCTTTGCCAAAAAATATTATTTGAGGCTCAAATAATGGAACTGCGCAACGCCCACCCTACGGAACAAGCCGTGGTCCGCGCCTTGTGGGAGCAGGGCTTCGGCAATGAGGAGCCTTATACCGGCTGGTACTTTCAGCAGATTTACCGGCCGGAACGGACGCTGCTGCTGTTTGACGAAGGAGAGCTGCGGGCTGCTTTGCAGACCGCCCCTTATACGCTGATGCTGAACTGCTGTCAGGAGCAGGCGGCTTATCTGGTTGGCGTGGTCACGGACCAGCGCCACCGCCGCCAGGGCTACGGCCACACCCTGATGCGGGAAGCGCTGCGGCGTTTGCGGGAGCAGGGCTGCCGGCTCGCCATGCTCTATACCGACGTGCCGGATTTCTACGCCCCCCTGGGCTTTGTCCATTGTTATCAGCTGCGCTCCCTCCTTATTCCCGCCCAGGACCGCCCCCTGTCCTTTGGCTGGGAGCAGGCGGCGCCGGACAGCCGGACCATCGCGCGCCTGGACGCTGTTTACCGCCGCATGACCAAGCCCTGGAACGGCTATATTGTCCGGACCCCGGAAAACTGGCGCCATTATCTGGAAGAGCAGCGCTGCGATCAGGGTGCCATCTGGCTTACGGACGACGCATATGTGCTTTGGTATGAAGCGGAAGGACAGCCGGAAATACGGGAGCTGGGCTTCGCAGACGAAACGGCCTTAAACGCCGCCTTGGAGGCCGCCGGGGCCCTGGCGGCTGCCCGGGGACTGGCCCAGGCCCGCTGGCTGGCTCCCCTGGCCGCTCCCCTGCCCCGCCAAGCCAACGAAACGCTGAGGCCTTACGTGATGGCCTGCCGCCTGGATTGCCCGGAGTTGAGCGGAGCCGCGCTGGCCGACGCCACGCTGGCATTGTTCCGGGACAGGGAGCCGTTAAACTGGATAAACGAAATGACGTAGAAAGCGGCGCTCGGGGCGCCGCTTTTAATTGCTTTATGCTTGACGATGCCTGGACTCAGCCTACCAAAGCCGCTCCCCGCTCCAGCGCCGCCTTGTTGACAGGGATCAGGTTGGCGTGCTTGGCGCCAAGCTTTTGCTCCAGGGCGGCGACGATGCTCTCCGCCTTGACGCAGCCGGTAGCCTGCAGATAAGCGCCCAGCATCACGATATTGGCCACCCGGGGGTCTTCCAGCTCCAGCGCCACGTCGCTGCAGGGGATATAATAGACCTCCACGTCGTCCCGCCGGGCTTTGCGGTCCACAATGGAGCTGTTGATAAACAGCTTGCCGCCCTTGACCAGCTTGTTCTCAAATTTGTCCAAGGACTGGCGGTTCATGGCAATCACCGAGGTGGGATGATCGATGATGGGGGAAGCGATGAATTTATCCGATACGGTGACGGAGCAGTTGGCGGTGCCGCCCCGCATTTCCGGCCCGTAGGAAGGCAGCCAGGCCACGTTGACCCCTTCCAGCAGCGCGGCCTGGGCCAGCAGTTGGCCCATCATCAGCACGCCCTGGCCGCCGAAACCGGCGAAAATATCTCGTTCCTGCATTTGTTAAACCTCCTTAAACACGCCCAGGGGATAATAGGGCAGCATATCGCTTTCCAGCCATTGCATGGATTCGACGGGGGATTTGCCCCAGTTGGTGGGGCAGGTGGACAAGATCTCCACCAGGGAAAAACCTTTGCGCGCCATCTGGGCCTCGAAAGCCTTGCGGATGGCTTTCTTGGTGCGTATGATATTGGCGTTGCTGTTGACGGCGGTACGCTCGATATAGGCCGCGCCTTCCAGGGTTGCCAGCATTTCCGCCACCCGGATGGGCGCGCCGCAATGATCCCGGTCCCGGCCCGTCTGACAGGTGGTGGTTTTCTGTCCCACCAAAGTGGTGGGGGCCATCTGGCCGCCGGTCATGCCGTAAATGGCGTTGTTGATGAAAATGGTGGTGATCTTCTCGCCCCGGTGCGCCGCGTGCACGATCTCCGCCGTGCCGATGCTGGCCAGATCGCCGTCACCCTGATAGGTGAACACGCAGTGGTCCGGGTGCACCCGCTTGATGCCGGTGGCCACCGCCGGCGCCCGGCCGTGGGCCGCCTCGAACATGTCGCAGGCAAAATATTTATAGGCGAACACCGCGCAGCCCACCGGAGAAACCCCGGCGGAGACCGGCAGCAAATCCATTTCCTCCAGCACCTCGGCGATCAGCCGGTGCACGATGCCGTGGCCGCAGCCCGGGCAATAATGCATCTCCACATCCAGCAGGCCTTTGGTACGTCCGAAAAGTACTTTTTCCGTCACCGTTATCCCTCCCTCATTTCCTTGACTTTGGCCATGATCTCGTCGGTGGTGGCGATCCGGCTGCCCGGCCAGCCCAGGAATTCCACGGGTTTCAGGCCGTTCACCGCCAGCCGCACGTCCTCCACCATCTGGCCGGCGCTGATCTCCACGGTCAGCACCTTCTTCACCGTAGGCTGGGCCGCCGCTTCATACACAGCCCGGGAGGGAAAGGGCCAGAGCGTAATGGGGCGCACCATGCCGACTTTCCAGCCCCTGTCCCGCATCTCGTCGATAGCGGCTTGGGCGACCCGGGAAATGGTGCCGTAGGCTGCGATGATGATTTCCGCCCCCTCGGTATGATAAGTATCGTAGCGGACCTCGTTCTTTTCGATGTCACGGTAGCGGGATTGCAGCCGTTCATGCAGGGATTCCAGCTCCCAGTCCTCAATGTACAGGGAGTTGATCACCGCCCGGGGCTTGCCGCAGTCCTCGGACCAGCCAATGGCGGCCCAGGGCTTATCCACCCGCATCTGCTCCGCGGTTTTGAAGTCCGGCAGCTCCACCGGCTCCATCATCTGGCCGATCAGGCCGTCGGCCAGGATCATCACGCCGTTTTGGTAGCGGTCCGCGATATCGAAAACGTCGTACATGATATCGACGGTTTCCTGGATGGAGGCCGGGCCGAACACGATCAAGCGGTAATCGCCGTGGCCGCCGCCCTTCACCGACTGGAAATAATCGCCCTGGCTGGCCTGGATGCCGCCGATGCCGGGGCCGCCCCGCATCACGTTCACGATCACACAGGGCAACTCGGCCCCGGCGATAGTGGAAATGCCCTCCTGCTTCAAGCTGATACCCGGCGAACTGGAACTGGTCATGACCCGGGCGCCGGCGCCGGCGGCGCCGTACACCATATTGCTGGCCGCCACTTCCGATTCGGCCTGCAAAAACACGCCGCCCACTTCGGGCAGGCGCGCCGACATGTATTCGGGGATATCGTTCTGGGGGGTGATGGGATAACCGAAAAAATAACGGCAGCCGCCCCGGATCGCCGCCTCGGCAATGGCCTCGCAGCCCTTCATCAGATGCTTCGTCATTGGGCTTCCTCCTGTTTGGCGATCTCGATGCACAGGTCCGGGCAAGTGCGCGCGCAAGCGGCGCAGCCGATGCAGGACAGCAGATCGCTGATTTCCGCCGGCTGATAGCCTTTGGCGTTCAAAGACGTCTTGGATAAATGCAGCAGTCCTTTGGGGCAGGCCCGCTCGCAGAGCCGGCAGCCCTTGCATTTCTCGCTGTTGATTTTCAACAGAATCATCATCGGTTTCCTCCATGTATCAAAGTATCAAAAATATCCATTTTCCTTACGCTTACGCTATAAATCAAAATAAATTAGACTCGTAAACCGGGCGTCAGCGGAGCGGGAAACAAGCGGGACCGGGCGCGGCCTGAACCGGCGGCGTCCCCAAGGGGTCCCTGCGAAGCAAGGCGTAGCGATTGCTTCATGGGGTTTGGGTGTTCGCAACGACGTATCGCGAAGTTTATCGACACGCCGATTAAATGCCGTATTTGGCGAAACGCTCCCAATCCCGGTGCATTTCCGTCACAATGGGCAAAGGCCGGCCGATGAAGCGCGGGTCCAAGCCCCGCTCCTTGGCCAGACTGAGGAATTCCGTGAGGGCGGCCTGCTCGCCGCTGGTATAAACCACGGGCAAGCCGCTTTGCTCCGCCGCTTCCCGGATGATCTCATAACCGTGCAGCAGCTCCTGTCCCGTGGTTTCCCTGGAGAGGTTGCTGTTATTGATCAGGCCTTCCACCGGCAGCCGCCCCTCGTCTTCGATTTTACGCAGCAGGGCGACGATGCGCGACCCGCTGCCGGATAAGGGGCGGTAGGCATTGACCACCAGCCAGACGTGCAGGTTTTCCGCGGGAATGCGGTTAAAATACTCCCGGTACTGTCCCAAGGCCCGGGCGCCCACATTGTCGCCGCCCACGTCGAAAATGACGGTGCCCCGATCCCCCACGAAGGCGGAATAAATGCTGGGATCGATGGTGATAATCTCCACATTGCTCATGGCGAACCGGGGCGTGATCAGCCTGACGCCCCGTTCCGTGAGGCTTTTTTCCCGCTCCGAAGCGCGGAAATAAGGGTTGACGATATCCAGGTCCACCAAGGTGGTGGGCAAACCGCCGGCGGCGGAACGGTAAGCGAAATCCAGCGCCAGCTCGGTTTTGCCCGAGCCGAAATTGCCCACCATCACGTAATAGTTCGGCTGTTCCATGGTTTCTCCTGTGCTGAGACTTGCCGTGGCGGCCGGACATCCCCTTGCGGGCTTTATTGACCGGTCGGTCGATTAAGCGTTATTATACCATACGGCGCAAAATTTGTCATCAAAAAAAGTAAATAAAAGTATTTACAGAAAATTTCAACGCCGTATGGCGCAGTTTATGGACAGACTGCCATCCCGATCAGGCCGGAAAGCCGGAGAGGAGGCCGCCGAAAGCGGGCTTGTACCGAAGCCGCCCGGGGATTATAATACGGGTATGCCAAACACGGCCGAGGAGGTATGATATGGATCGATTACAGGCCGCACGGGAGCGGTTCAGCAACGATATCTTTGCCACGGAACAGGCCGGCGTGGTCATCGAAGCGGTGGATAAGGACTATGCCCGCTGCAGCATGAAGATTACAAAAAAGCATCTGAACGCCAACGGCGCGGTGATGGGCGGCGCGCTGTTCACCCTGGCGGACCTGGCCTTTGCCGCCGCAGCCAATGAAGGCCAGCCGCTGACCGTCTCGCTGACCAGCCACATCGCCTATCTTAACCCCGGGAAGGGCGGCGTGCTGTACGCGGAGGCGCGCCCGGAAAAATCCGGCAGGCGCACCTGCACCTTTACCATTGATATCACGGACGAACACGGCGTCAAGGTGGCGGTGGTCATCTCCACCGGCGCCCGCATCGGCTAAGGTAAAGGCAGCGCAAAGCCCGCCGCTTGGAACTGCGGCGGGCATGCCGTTTCGGTCCTGTTTCCCGCGCCTTGAGCGCTAAGAGCGATTGTCAGTTAAAGCAGATATTCAGATCCACCCGGCCCTCGATGCCGTCCACGCTGCCGCCGCTGGTATACTGCCAGATTTGGAAATTATAATAGAATTGCGGCGTGTTGCTATAGCCCGCGTACCACCAGTCGTAATCGGTGAGCCGCGTCAAATCATAGCCTTGATAGGCCACATCGCTGTTCATATAAATCATGGGCATGTAGCCCGCGTCTTCGATCTCCCGGCAGAAAGCGACGGCGCAGTCCGTCAGCACCTCGGGGCTGATATTGTTGGTGCGGGCGTCGGCGCTGCCCACGGTTTCCCAGTCGAACACGACCGGATAGTCAAGCTCATAGCCCCTGAGCTGGGAAACGACAAAGCGCGCTTCCTCCCTGGCCTCCTCCGGATTGACGGACTGGGAGAAGAAATAAACGCCCGTCTCCAGACCGGCGGATAAAGCGCCCGCCATATTCTGGACGAATTTCTGGTCCAGATTGAGCCTGCCTTCCGTATAGCCCCGGTAGCCCAGGCGGATCAAGGCAAAATCAATGCCGTCCGCCGCCACGCGCTCCCAGTCGATCTCCGCCTGATGCTCGGATACGTCCACGCCGGCCGCGCTATGTAGTCTGCCGTCATCGTAAACCACCCGGCCGTCGTTGTCCAGGCTGAAGTCCCGGGCCCGGTAGCTCAGTACCGGCACATTGTACAGCGCCGGCAGTTCCTCGTCCCTGAACAGCAGGGTCCCGATATTCGGAACTCCTTCCGGAATGATGGTCAGGACGGCGTTGCTCTTGTTGATGATATTCCCGGTGATGACGGTGTTCTGCAGAATCACCTGCTTCGTCCCGCCGCCGGCAATGATCAGATCCCCTATGACATCGCTGTTGATCAGCATCACCTTGGGGCCGGCCACCACGGCGTTGCCCTGCACCGCGGCATTGTAGAGTCCGCCGCTCCGCCACAGCTTCCCGATGATATTGTCCAGCAGCGTCACCACCTCGGCCCGGGTGATATCCTCCTGGGGGCGGAAATTGACCGGGCTGTCGGTGATATAGCCGTGAGCGGTCAGATAGGCGACGGGCGCGTACGCCCAGTCGGAAATCTGCGCCGCGTCGGCATAGGGCAAAGCCGATGGATCCGCGTACAGCAGGTCCATGCCCACGGAACGGGCGACCATCACCGCCGCTTCCTCCCGCAGGATGCCGTCCAGGGGCCTGGCCAAACCGTGGGCTCCCAGCATGATGCCGGCGGCGTTCAGTTTCAGCACCGCTTCAGTATACCAGGTATCCTCCAGGTCCCGGAAGGCGTTGGCAGCCTGCTGCTCGTATTTCATGATCCGGTCGATGATCAGGGCCATCTCGCCCCGGGTAATGCCGTCGTCCGGGCGGAACAGGCCGTTATTGCCCTGGATGACCTCCAGGCCGCTCCATTTCTCAATGGCGGGCTCCGCCCAGTGCCCGGCGGTATCGGTATAGGCGCCGGCCCAGGCGGCTCCACCGGCTGCCAGCAGCAGCGTCATTGTAAGCAGCAGTATTCCGATCAGTTTTTTCATGGCAAATGGGTATCCTTTATATTATAAGTATAGTTTTTCGCCCACGAACCCTATTTTACCACAATAACCACTATGTGGCAAGTGAAGCTTTCCGTCTGGAAAAAACCGGCGGCACGTGCTATGATAGGGAAGATCAAATTTTCCGAAGGAGCGACCATGTTTATTGCCGATCTGCATATCCATTCCCGTTATTCCCGGGCCACCAGCTCCGGCTGCACGCCCCGCTGCCTGGAACTGGCGGCGCGGCAGAAAGGCATCCTGCTGCTGGCCAGCGGCGATTGCACCCACCCGACCTGGCGGCAGGAACTCCAACAGTCCCTGATCCCCGCGGAGGAAGGCCTGTACCGGCTCAAAGAGGAGCTGCGGGAGCAGGAAAGCGGCGTCAGGGACGAGGAAGCCCGGCCCCGTTTCGTCATCAGCGGCGAGATCAGCACCATCTACAAGCAGGACGGCCGGGTGCGGAAGGTCCATCACGTGATCCTGCTGCCCTCCCTGGAAGCGGCGGAAAAGCTCGCGCTGAAACTGGAAGCCCTGGGCTGCAATCTCCGTTCCGACGGTCGCCCCATCCTGGGCCTAAACAGCCGGGACCTGCTGGAACTGACCCTGGACAGCTGCGGCGACGCCATCTTCATCCCCGCCCATATCTGGACGCCCCATTTTTCCGTGCTGGGCGCGGCTTCCGGCTTCAGCAGCATCGAGGAATGCTACGGGGACCTGACCCCCCACATCCACGCCCTGGAAACGGGCCTTAGTTCCGACCCGTCCATGAACTGGCGGCTCTCCGTCCTGGACCGCTTCACCCTCGTCTCCAATTCCGACGCCCACTCCCCGGCCAAGCTGGGACGGGAAGCCAATTTCTTTCATTGCGAGCTGAGCTATCCCGCTCTTGCCCGGGCCCTGGTCAAAGGCGAGCCGGGCTTTGGCGGCACCATCGAATTTTTCCCTGAGGAAGGCAAATACCACCTGGACGGGCACCGCAATTGCCGCGTCTGCCTGCGGCCAAGGGAAACGCTGGCTTACGGGGGCCTCTGCCCGGTGTGCGGCAGAAAACTCACCGTGGGCGTACTGCACCGCACCGAGGATCTGGCGGACCGGGCGGAACATTATCAGCCCCCGGACGCTACGTCCTTCGAAAGCCTGGCCCCGCTGCCGGAGGTGATCGCCGCCTGCCAGGGCTGGCCCGTGGCGGGGAAAAAGACCGCCGCCCTCTATGAGGAGCTGCTGCGGAACCTGGGCACGGAGCTGCACATCCTCCGGGAAGCGTCTTTGGCGGAGCTGGAACGGTACGGCGGCGTCTGCCTGGCCGAAGGCATCCGGCGGCTCCGGGACAAGCAGGTGCGGCTGACTCCCGGCTACGACGGCCTGTACGGGCAGGTGGGCATTCTGGACAGCGCGGAGATCGCCGCTTTATCCGGGCAGATCAGCCTGTTCGGCGAGGAAGCCGCGGCGGAGCCGGAAGCGGAAAACACAACGGCCGCCCTCCCCTCCCCCGCCGCCGGATCACAGGCGGAGCCGCCGCGTTGCGACGCTGCCGGACAATACCCCTACGGCCTGGACCGGGAGCAGTGGCAGGCCGCTTCCGCCCCTGGAAACGCCGTGGCGGTGCTGGCCGGGCCCGGCAGCGGCAAGACCCGCACCCTGATTTCCCGCATCGCCTGGCTGCTGGAACAGCAACATGTGCCCCCGGAGCAGATCACCGCCGTCACCTTCACCCATAAGGCGGCCAACCAGCTCAGGGAACGCCTGGTCCGACAGTTCCGGGACCAAAAGCTGGTTTCCTGCCTGCATGTGGGCACCTTCCACAGCCTCTGCCGGGACTACCTGGCCCAAACAGGGAATCGTTTTACCCTGCTCAACCCCTATCAGGCCCGGGGCTTGGCAGCGGAGATCATCGAACAGCTGGGGCTGAAGCAAAGCCCGGCGGAATTGCTGGCCGCCTTCTCCAAAATCAAGACCGGGCTTAAGGAAGCGGGGGCGCTGGCCCCGGCCCTGGCGCGCTACGGGGAGCTGCTCAAGGAATACCAAGCCCTGGATTTTGACGACCTGCTGCTGCAAACCCTGGCGGCTTTCAGCGCTGAAGCGGCTCCCGGCCGGGAGGGATTCGGCCGGCTGCTGGTGGACGAATTCCAGGATATCAACGACACCCAATACCGGCTGATCCGGGCCTGGACCGGGGAGCAAGGCGATCTATTCGTGATCGGCGACCCGGATCAGGCCATTTACGGCTTCCGGGGTTCGGACAGCCGCTGCTTTGAACGCTTGCGCCGGGATTATCCGCAGCTGGCGCAATATTCCCTGACCCGCAATTACCGCTCCACGCCCCAGATCACCGGGGCCGCGGCGGCGCTGCTGAACCGGGAACGCCCGCTGGTCTGCCGGGAGGCGGGAAGCCCGGTACGGCTGCTGCATCCGGAAAGCGCGCTCAGCGAGGGTATTTTCATCGCCCAGGAAATAGACGCCCTGGTGGGCGGCGTGGACATGCTGTCCGCCCACAGCGGCAAAAAGCGGGGCGGCCAGGAGCGGAGCTTCAGCGATATCGCCGTGCTCTGCCGCACCCACCGCCAAACCGATCTGATCGAGCAATGCCTGGACAAACAGGGCATCCCCTATATTGTCAGCGGCCGCGACGATTTTCTGGACGATGCCGCCGTGCAGTCCTGCCTGGCTTTCCTGCGCCTGCTGACCGGGGGGGACGATCCGATCTCCCGGCATCTCCTGGCACGGGACCTGGGGCCGGAGCAATTGGAAGAGCTGTACCGGCGTTTCCGGTCCCTGGCCAGAAAAACGCCTCCCGCCGATTTAGTGCAGGCCTGGATCGATGCCTGCTACCTGGGAGAGCATCCGGCCCTGGAGCGGCTGCGGCAGACGGCGCTGCTGCATAAAAAGCTGCCCGGCCTGTTGGAAGCCTTAAGCAGTACGGCGGAGGGGGATATCAGCCGCTCCGGGGGCAAGACCTATCAGCCGGAAGCGGTGGCGGTGATGACGCTGCATGCGGCCAAGGGCTTGGAATTCCCCGTGGTGTTCCTGGCCGGCCTGCGCCAAGGGCTGATACCCTTTGCCGCGGCCACGGGGGAAGCGGCCCTGGCGGAAGAAAAGCGCCTGCTCTATGTGGGCATGACCCGGGCCGGCGATCAACTGCTGCTCTTGGCCGGCGCGCCGGAATCCGAATTTCTCGCCGCCATTCCGGCCGCCTATACGGAAAACGGCGACGCCCTGAAGCGCCGCCGTCCCAAAGAAAAACAGCTCAGTTTATTCGATTAGCAGGGTAAGCGGCTCTTAATCTACTTTCGGCAGGCTGGCGAAACCTTTTTCCAGGTCCGCGTCGCTGGGGATATAGTCGGTCATAGTGCCGGCATTATAGGACTGATAGGCCGCCAGGTCAAAGTAGCCGGTGCCGGTGAGGCCGAAGACGATGTTCTTGGCTTCACCGCTTTCCTTGCATTTCAGCGCCTCGTCGACAGCTACTTTGATGGCGTGGGAGGATTCCGGCGCCGGCAGCGTGCCTTCGTATTTGCAAAACAGCTTGGCGGCCTGGAAAACGCTGCTCTGCTCCACGGCCCGAGCTTCCAGATAACCGTCGTGATAGAGCTTGGAAATAATAGCGCTCATGCCGTGATAGCGCAGGCCGCCGGCATGATTGGGCGCGGGGATAAAGCCGCTGCCCAGGGTATACATGCGCATCAGCGGCGTCATGCAGCCGGTATCGCCGAAATCATAGGCGTAGCGGCCCCGGGTCAGCGAGGGGCAGGAGGCCGGCTCCACGGCGATGAAGCGGATCTTGTTTTTGCCCTGGATGCGCTCGCCCATGTACGGCGCGATCAGGCCGCCCACATTGGAACCGCCGCCGGCGCAACCGATGATCAGGTCCGGCTCGACGTCGTATTTGTCCAGAGCCAGCTTGGTTTCCAGGCCGATCACGCTCTGATGCAGCAGCACGTAATTGAGCACGCTGCCCAGCACATAGCGGCTATTTTCCGTTTTGAAGGCCATTTCCAGGGCTTCGGAGATGGCGCAGCCCAGAGAGCCGCCGGTATCGGGATGCTCGGCCAGGATTTTGCGCCCGATCTCCGTGGTGTCGGAGGGCGAAGGGATCACCTTGGCGCCGTAGGTTTCCATAACGGTGCGGCGGTAAGGCTTCTGCTCCGCGCTGACCTTGACCATATAGACGAGCAGATCCAGGCCGAAGAAGCCGCAGGCCATGGAGAGGGCGGTGCCCCATTGCCCGGCGCCGGTTTCGGTGGTGAGGCCGGCCAAGCCCTGTTTTTTCGCGTAATAGGCCTGGGCCACGGCGGTATTGAGCTTATGGCTGCCGGAGGTGTTGTTGCCCTCGAATTTATAATAGATACGGGCGGGGGTATCCAGGGCGCGCTCCAGATGATACGCCCTGGTCAGCGGCGAGGGACGGTACATCATATAGAAGTCCCGCACTTCCCGGGGGATATCGATATAGGGGTCCGTGCAGTTCATTTCCTGTTCCGCCAGTTCCCGGCAGAACACAGGGCTCAGGTCGTCGGCGCTTACCGGCTGCAATGTGGCGGGATTCAGCATAGGATCGGGCTGCTCTTTCATGAACGCCCGCAGATTATGCCATTGACGGGGCATCTCCTGTTCTTCAAGGTGTAATTTGTACGGGATGGTGGTCATGTGCTGATTCTCCTTTCAGAATGTTATTATGCCAATGATATCGCGGGAAAGTCACGAAAATAAAAAATCCCCGTCCCAAGCTTGGGACAGAGATGTTCTGCGGTGCCACCCAAATTGCCGGTCTCGCAACCAGCCGCTTTATCATATGCCATCACATATGCTCTGCTTGGTAACGGACAGAGTACCGTCGACGATTAGTCGCCCTCATGAGTCCATTCGCCCATCGGCCTTGCGCCGCGATCCCACCGCCCGCGACTCTCTTTGGCTTGGCACTTGACAGGGTACTATTCTCAATCATCGGTTTGCATATTCAATTGCCTGTTAGTTTATCATCGCTCATTTCATTTGTCAAGAGAAAAACGCAATTTTTGGCGATAAATTTTGTATCTTTTAGAGCAGGCTAAATACAAAAATCATTCGGAAACGGAGTGTTGTTTATCAGCAGGATCGCCATCGTCGGTTTGACTTTTGCCTATCCGGGCAGTTACGATAATATTTTCGAGCAGGTCAGCCTGACCCTGGACAGTGAGTGGAAGCTGGGGCTGATCGGACGCAACGGCCGGGGCAAGACTACGCTGCTCAAGCTGCTGATGGGCCAATACGAATACCGGGGCAGCATCAGCGCGGAGGTGGCGTTCCAGTATTTCCCCTTCCCCGTGCCGGATCAGGAGCTGGATGCCATGGCGGTCATCCTGGGCATCGTGCCGGATTGCCCCGAGTGGCGCGTCCGCCGGGAACTGGGCCTGCTGGGTATGGATGAAGAATTGCTCTACCGCCCCTGGGCTACGCTCTCCAATGGCGAGCGCACCCGTTTGCAGCTGGCGGCGCTGTTTCTCCGGGACAACGCTTTCCCGCTCATCGACGAGCCCACCAATCACCTGGACCAGGAGGCCCGGGAACGGGTGGGCGAATATTTGGCGGGGAAACAGGGGTTTATCCTGGTCTCCCATGACCGTCGCCTGCTGGACCGCGCTATCGATCATGTGCTGTCCATCAATAAGGCGACGATCGAAGTGCAACAGGGCAACTTTTCCACCTGGTGGGAAAACAAATGCCGCGAGGACCAATACGAGCTGGCGCAGCATGAAAAATTAACCCAGGATATCAAACGGCTGGACCAGGCGGCCCGCCGCAGCTCTTCCTGGTCCGTCCAAGTGGAAAAAAGCAAGATCGGCCAGCGCAATTCCGGGAGCAAGCCGGACCGCGGCTATATCGGCGCCAAAGCCGCCAAAATGATGCAGCGGGCCAAGAACGACCAGCGCCGCAAAGAAGCGGCGCTTACGGAAAAGGCCGGGCTGCTGCACAATATCGAGCGCCGGGAATTTCTGGAGCTGCGCCCGGCCCCTTATCACAGCCGGCGGCTGCTGGAAGCGGCGGAATTGTCGCTCTATTACGGCGGGCGGGAGATCGTCCGGGAGCTCAGCTTCACCCTGGAGCGGGGCCAGCGGCTGAACCTGGCCGGCAGGAACGGCAGCGGCAAATCCTCGCTGCTGAAGCTGATCGCGGGGGAGGACATCCGCCACGGGGGCTGGCTGAAGCCGGGCGGCGGCCTGATCATTTCCTATGTGCCCCAGGACGCCTCCTTTCTCCGGGGCGATATGCGGGACTACGCGCGTTCCGCAGGCGCAGACGAGACCCTGTTTAAATCCTTTCTGCGCAAGCTGGACTTTCCCCGGCTGCAATTCGACAAGGATTTGGCCGAGCTCTCCGAGGGGCAGAAGAAAAAAGTGCTGCTGGCCCGAAGCCTTGCCGAAAACGCCCATCTCTATATCTGGGACGAACCGCTGAACTATATCGACGTGATCTCCCGCCTGCAAATCGAGGAACTGCTGCTGGCCGCCTGCCCCACCCTGATCTTTGTGGAGCATGACCGGGCGTTCTGCGAAAAGATCGCCACCCGTACCCTGACGCTTCCGTAAAGCGAAACGGTTCAGCCGATCTTCACAAAAACCGATCGGCCTTTCAGGTCTGTTTCAACCTCCCGGCGTATGCTTAGGGCATACCAAACACGGGAGGTTTTTTCATGCCGCTCACTTGCGTGTTTAAAAGGGTGGAAAAGAAATATCTGATCAGCGCCCGCACCCTGGCGGAATTTACCAGCCGCATCGCGCCCTATGCCAAACAGGACAATTACGGGCGCTACACCATCTGCAACCTGTACTACGACACGGAGGATGACGAACTGATCCGCGCCTCCATTGAGAAACCCCTGTACAAGGAAAAATTGCGGCTGAGAGGCTACGGCGTGCCGGGGGAAAACGACACGGTATTTGTGGAGCTGAAAAAGAAATATCACGGCACGGTGTTCAAACGCCGCGTCGCCCTGCCGCTGGCGGCGGCCGTGGCTTATCTGGACCGGGATATCCGCCCGGCGGAGGATTCGCAGATCTTGCGCGAGATCGATTATTTCCGCTCCCGCCACGCCCTTCTGCCCCGGATTTACCTGGCCTACGACCGGCTGGCCTACAGCGCGCTGGATCGTTCGGACCTGCGCCTGACCGTGGACCATCACATCCGCAGCCGCCGGGATCACCTGGACCTTTCCTACGGGGACCAAGGGGAACGGCTGCTGGCTGACGACGCCTATCTGGTGGAGATCAAGACCGGCGGGGCGCTGCCGCTCTGGCTCGCCGCCGCCTTGTCCGATCTGCGCATGTACCCCTGCGCGTTTTCCAAATACGGCAACATCTACAAAAATCATCTGGAAAGGGAAAGAAAAACAATATGCTTACCAGCATCTTAGATTCATCGTCGGCCACCGCGCTGTCCGTCGGCTCCGCGCTGCTCTGCATCGGCGCTTCCCTCCTCTTGGGCCTGGCCATTGCCGCCGCCTATCTGCTCGGCGGCAAACATAACAAAAGCTTCTCCATCGCGCTGGCCCTTCTGCCCGCCCTGGTCCAGGTGGTGATCATGATGGTCAACGGCAATCTGGGCGTGGGCGTGGCGGTGCTGGGCGCCTTCAGCCTGATCCGCTTCCGCTCCGTGCCGGGCAGCGCCAAGGATATCTGCCTGATCTTTTTTGCCATGGCCGTGGGCCTGACCACCGGCATGGGCTATCTGACTTACGCCGCCCTGGCCACTGTGATCGTCGGCGCCATGTTCATCCTGCTCTCCAGAAGCGCCTTCGGGGAGCGTCCCGACCGGGACCGGGAGCTGAAAATCACCATTCCGGAAGATCTGGCATACGCCGCCGTTTTCGACGACCTGTTCGACAAATATACCAGCGGCCATACGCTGATCAGCGTCAAAACCACCAATCTGGGCAGCATGTTCCAATTACTGTACAGCGTGACGCTGAAAGAGGCGGCCCGGGAGAAGGAATTCATCGACGAACTGCGCTGCCGGAACGGCAACCTGACCATCCTCAGCACCCGGGAAAGCCTGGCCAAAGAAGAACTATAGTTCCGGAAAGGAGAACCTGACATGAGAAAAATACTTTTAATCTGCGCGGCACCGGCTTTGCTGCTGCTGGCCCTGGCCGGCTGCGTTACCAAGGACCCGTTGGCGGACAGCGTCGGCGGAGCCGTTGCTGTTCAGGCAACGGAGATCGGCGACTATTTCAGCGAAGAAGACCTGGACGCCGGCTACGACGAGGCTGCCGCCACCAGAATCCAACTCGCCGGCGATGACGTGACCATCAGCCAGGCCGGCGACTATATTTTAAGCGGCGCGCTGGCGGACGGCCAGGTGAAAGTGGAGGTCAGCGGCGGCGGCACGGTGCGGCTGGTGCTGGACGGCGCGGAGATCAGCTGTTCGGACAGCGCCGCCCTCTATGTGGCGCAAGCGGAAAAAACCGTCGTCACGCTGGCCGCGGGCAGCGAAAACACCCTCAGCGACGGGGGCGGATATACGCTGGACGGTACGGAGCAGGCCGCCTGCCTGTACAGCAAAGACGACCTGGTGATCAACGGCAGCGGCAGCCTGACCGTTAACGGCAATTACCGGGACGGGGTCAATTGCCGGGACGAGCTGAAAATCGCGGGCGGCCACATCCGTGTTACTGCCGCCGACGACGGCATCGTTGGCAAAGACCTGCTGGCCGTGGCGAACGCGGCGCTGACGGTCGTTGCCGGCGGCGACGGCCTGAAAGCCAGCAACGACAGCGACCAAGATTCCGGCGTGCTCTTTGCCGGCAGCGGCACGTTCGATATCACTTCCGGCAACGACGGCCTACAGGCCGTATCCCTGCTGACAGTGCTGGACGGTGAATTCAGTATCGTCACCAAGGGCGGCGCGGGCCAGGCCCCGGAGCACCAAGCCGAGAACTTTCAGCCGGGCGGCGGTTTTCCCGGCGGCCTGAGCAGCGGCTTCCCCACCCAGGGCGAGGATAGCGTATCCGGGGACAGCGTCAACAGCGCCGAACAAAGTCCAGCTCCGGAAAGGGCTGCCGCCGCCCAGCAAAACGCGGGCGCGGAGCAGCAGGCCGGCGAGGCAGGCGCCGCCGCCGAGGAGGAGGAAAGCGAGAGCGCCAAGGCAATCAAGGCCGACGGCGATCTCCTGATCAGCGGCGGTACGTTCACGGTGGACAGCTATGACGACTGCCTGCACGCCAACGGCAATATCGTCATTAGGGGCGGCGCTTTTCAGCTGGCTTCCGGCGACGACGGCCTCCATGCGGACAGCAGCGTGACCATCAGCGACGGCCGCTTTGTGATCAGCCAAAGTTACGAGGGCATCGAAGGACTGAACATCACCATCAGCGGCGGCGATTTTGATATCATGGCCAGCGACGACGGCATCAATGTGGCGGGGGGCAACGACCTGTCCCAGGCGGGCGGCAGGTTCGGCCCGGATCAGTTCAACAGCGGCAACGCGGCGGCGGGCTCTTATACGCTGGCCGTTTCCGGCGGCAACCTGCTCATCGACGCGGGCGGCGACGGCCTGGATTCCAACGGCAGCATCAGCCAAAGCGGCGGCAGCATACTGATCAACGGGCCTGCCGACAGCGGCAACGGCGCCCTGGATTATCAGGGCAGCTATACCATGACGGGCGGCAGCCTGTTCGCCGTGGGGCCGGCCATGATGGCGGCTATCCCCGGCAGCGAATCCGCCGTATATCTGGTCTCCGCCTATCTGGGGGACCAGGAGGCCGGCAGCGCCATTTCACTGAGAAATACCGCCGGGGAAGAGCTGGCCGGCTTCATTGCCGCCAAGCCCTTCTCCCATGCCGTGATCGCTTCTCCCCAACTGCGGCAGGACGAAGCCTACAGCCTCTATGTGAACGATGTACTGATCGAAGCCTTTACGGTCAGCCAGACCATCACCGCCATCGGCGAAGACGCTACCATGAATGCAGGGCAGCCGGGCGGCAGGAGCGGCGGGCGGCAGGGCGGTATGGGCATGCAGCCCCCCGGAGACGCGGCGGCTCCGGTTGCGCCAAACGCTACGGAGCCGGAACAGTCCGACTCCGCCGCCAGGATTTCGGTGGGGCGATAAACTTCGCGATACGTCGTTACGGCCGCCCAGGACTCCGCGACGTATCTTTAATCCGCCTGTGTCGCCGTGGGTGGCCGCGCCTAGTCTTGCGCGTTTCTCGCCCCGCTGACCACTTTTTTGACAGTCTCAAACGCCGGCGCTTCAAACGCCGGCGTTTTTACGAGGCTTCCGTCAATCTTTCCCGGATCAAACTCAAGGCTTTCTTTTCCAGGCGGGACACCTGCACTTGGGATATGCCCATTTCCCTGGCCAGATCCGCCTGGGTGCGGTCGGCGAAATAGCGGCAGCGCAGCACATAAGCCAATCTCTCCGGCAATTCCTCCACCAAAGCCAGCAGCGTCAGCTTGTCCACCAGCTGATCGCCGATATCCAGCTCCTGGTCGGGCAGGGTTTCTTCCAGGCTGATGGCGTCGCCGGAAGGCCCGTAGCGGGGCTCCTGAATGGACAGCGGCGGCTGCACCGCCTCCAGGGCCGTCACCACCTGCTCCTGGCTTAAACCGGTGGCCTCGGCCAAAGTCCTGAGCAGCGGCTCTTTCCCCTCCCGCTGATAGAGCTCCCGCCGCTGTTTTTCCACCAGCGCCGCCCGCTCCTTGAGCTGGCGGCTGATTTTTATCGGCGTATCGTCCCGCAGCGCGCGGCGGATCTCGCCCATGATCAGCGGCACGGCGTATGTGGAAAAACAGACCGGATAGCTTTCGTCGAATTTGTCGATGGCTTTCAGCAGGCCGATACACCCTACCTGGAACAGGTCTTCCGGATCATGGCCGGAATAAGCGAAACGCCGGGCAATGCTGCGCACCAGCCGCATATTGGCGGCGCATAATTGCTCCCGAGCCTGATAATCGCCTCGATGCGCCGCGGCCAGCAGCCGCCGCGCCTCCTCCTCGGGCAAAGGGACGAACGGGCCTGACTTTTCCCCGCTCACGGCAGATTTTTCCGCAGCGTCACGGTGGTGCCGCGGCCCAGCTCGGAATTGACCTCCACTTCGTCCATAAAGGACTGCATGAACGCGAAGCCCAGTCCCATCCGTTGTTCGATGCTGCTGAAATCCGGCTTCATCGCCTGCGCGATGTCTTCGATGCCCTTGCCGTCGTCATGTATGGAGATCACCAGTTGGCGGGGGGTCAGCGCCACCGTCATCTCCACATAGCGGTCGGTTGCGTTATCATAACCGTGGATAATGGCGTTGGATACCGCCTCGCTGACCGCCACCTTGATCTCGTCCAGTTCCGCCACGGTGGTGTCCCGCTCCGCCGCCACCGCCGAAGCCAGCAGCCGGGCCAGGGACACGTTGTCGCTGCGGCTCAAAAAGCGGAATACCATCTTATTCACCACCTGGTCCGCCGCCACGGCCCGGCAGGCCAAAACTTTTTCTTCAGCAGCCATTCACATATCCTCCTTGCTCAATTTCATGGACAATGGCCGGTCGATCTCCATCAGCTTGTGCAGCCCTGAGGCCAGCAGCAATTTATACACCTGCTCCGTAGGCCGGGTGATGATAATCTGCCCGGACAAAGGCGCCAGCTCCCGGTAGCGCCCCATCAGCACCCCCAGCCCGGAGCTGTCGATAAACGTCAGCTGTGAAAAATCGCACCACAGGTTGCGGCAGCCGAATTCCCGCATGGCGGTGCAGATGCGGAACTTAAAATCCCCGGCGCTGGACATGTCCAATTCGCCCCGGGGACGCACCCACAGCCAGTCTTTGTGCAGATATTTTTTCACCATAATATCTGTTTCCATTTTTTTCCTCACTTGGCTTAATGATGTTTATGGCGGGAAATTTCGGGACCGCGAAAATATTTACCTGCCGCGAAATACGGGAAATAAACGCACTGTAAGTCATAGTCCGCCGTAAAATCTACCTGAATAACCTCGTTTTGGCTCAATAAAAAAAAACGGCTCGCCGCAAGCTAAAACAGACCGAAAATTGAAAGGAGGGATATTAATTCATCGGCATAATCAGCCTGTTTGTCATGGCCTGGCGCGCTATGCGCTCGCGTTAACGCTGTTTTTTTGCAGTTTTTTCGCGGCGCCGGCGGCGCGGGCAGATCCTGTCCCATCTGCGGAAAACCTGGTGGAGATCTCCTCCCCGGACATGGTCATACCGGGCGGCCAATCCATCGGTGTGATCATGAGCACAGAAGGTGTCACGGTAGTGGGTTTTTCCGCAGTACTGGACGAAGATCATCAGATGGAGAACCCCGCGGAAACGGCGGGCCTGCGCATCGGAGACTTTATCACCACCGTCAACGGTCAAGCTGTCACTTCCAATCAGCAAATCATCGATCTGATCAATGAAATCGGCGCCAGCGGACAAGCCTGCGTTATTGAATATTTCCGCAACGGCGTTGCCGACAGCCTGGAAGTGGCCCCGCTTTACTGCACGGACAGCCAAACCTGGCGCATCGGTCTTTATGTGCGGGACAACACCGCCGGCGTGGGCACGCTGACCTATTATGACCCCGTAACTTTAAGCTACGGCGCTTTGGGCCATACGGTCAGCGACTTGAATTACGGCGTAGAACAGGGTGAACTGGGCGAAGTCATACGCGCTTCCATCCAGGGTATCCGGGCCGGCTCTGCCGGCGCACCCGGAGAGAAGCTGGGCGTCTTTTTGAGCGACGAATGGCAGGGCGATATTACGGCCAACGGTTTGTTCGGCATTTACGGCACTCTGGAAAGCGCGCCTGCGCCCGGTTACGGCAACGTTTCCATCCCGGTTGCGGAAGTCAGCCAGGTGCAGATCGGTCCGGCCCAGATTTATACCGTGATTGACGAGGAGAAAGTGGAAGCTTTCAGCATTAATATCGTCAAAATCATGGAAAATTATAAATCCAGCGGCCGGGGAATGATCGTGGAAGTGACGGATCAGAAGCTGATCGATGCCGCCAGCGGTATCGTTCAGGGCATGAGCGGCAGCCCGATCATTCAAAACGGCATGCTGGTTGGCGCGGTAACCCATGTGTTTATTAACGACCCGCTACACGGTTATGCCTGTTTCGCTCAATGGATGTTGGAGGAATCCGGCAACTCCTCCATCCGCTAGGCGACAAATTCCGACAAATATACCCGAGCCCTTCGGGTATATTGTCGGAATAATTTGCCATTTTACTGCGATCCATGTGGAAGGAATTGGCAGGCGGAAGGCGAAAATTTTAGCCATAAGGCCTTAGAAAATTCAAAAAAAGAAAGCGGGTTGGGTTATGGAACAACTGTATAAAATACTTATTGCGGACGACGACCGGCCCTATGCCTCAGCGTTGGCTGAATTTTTCGGCACATATGAGGACTATCAGGTCTGCGGCATTGCTGAAAACGGACATAAGGCCCTGGAAATGGTGGAAAAATGCCAGCCGGATCTGCTGATATTGGACCTGGTGATGCCGAATCTGGACGGCATCGGCGTCTTGGAACGTCTGCGCGAGCAATCAACAGGGAAAATACCGCAGGTGATCTTCATCACCAGCTTTGCCCAAGCCAACCTGACCAAAAAAGCCATGGAATTAGGGGCCGCTTATTATATGATGAAGCCCTTTGATATGGAAACTTTGGAAAAACGCATCCACCAGATCAGCGAGAGCGGCAATGTCATTGAAATCATCCCGCCGCGCACCACTTCCCTGGAGGTGGACATCACCCGCGTCATCCATCAAATGGGCGTGCCCGCTCATGTGAAGGGCTATCAATATCTGCGGGACGCCATCATGCTGGTGTGCGAGGAAGTGAATTTGATGGGCGCGGTGACCAAGGAATTGTACCCTATGATCGCCGAAAAATACAATACGACGGCTTCGCGGGTGGAGCGCGCCATCCGCCATGCCATCGAGCTGGCCTGGGACCGCGGCAACGTGGACCTGATGAACCGCTATTTCGGCTATACCATCAATATCGAGCGGGGCAAGCCCACCAATAGCGAATTTATCGCCATGATCGCCGATAAAATGCGTATGGGCGAAAAACTGGCTTGACATGCGTGTCAGGCGTCCAGCACCGCCTGGCATTTCCGATGCCAAAGACAAGCAGAGGCCCCGCTTTAGCGCGGGGTCTCTGCTTCCAGGCCCATTGCCTCGGATAGGCCGACCCGCTTACATTATACCGGACAGGGGTGAAATTATGGAGCGTTGTGAACTGCCGCTGGGGCTGACCGCTTTGGCCTGCGCCATTGCCGAACAAATCCAGGATAATGACGAACTGGCCCTGACCTCGGCCATACTGGTGCAATTAGGCGATAACCTGGCTTTGATCGCCGCGCAACGGGCTGTCTGCTCAATCGCCGACAGCCCCGGCGAAGCATCGCCCGCTGTGGCTTCTTAAACCGTTATGCCGGTGCGTTGTCAAAACTGGCGTCCGGATCGCTTTCCGGATACCGCCTGTTAAACCCATTACGCCGGGCTATTCCCGCAAGCCGTTTTCGCGGCGTCCGCAGCGCGGCAAGGACCGGAGCCGTCTTCATGTCAGCGTGTTGCCCCGGACGGGGACAAAAAATATTTTGATCCGATAAAATTTCTCTTGATTTATTTATCTTTCTAGGATATAATAAACTTGTCCGAGGATAATTGTGATCCTTACTCTGATTTCATCCGGATGATTTTTATCCACACTTTCCTTAAAACCGCCAACAGCCGCCCTGCAAGGGCGGCTGTTGATTTAAGAGAAACATGCCGTCATTTTCGAAGGTATAAGTATGATCTTTTCACTGTTGGCTGGGATGCCTATCTGCGAGGAACGCGCAAATTTTTGTCCATATTTGCTGTGTTTCTAGATATTGCTGATAATGTTTTTTTACGTTCCTATTGTAGTGTTCCAACTCTTTAAAGATGTTCATAAAGTCCTCACGCCCGAAATATGCGCAAATTTTGGGAAGTGTGGCCGCAAGACGTTTGCGCATCTCGTCGATTTGTTCATCGTAATTTTCTCGCTGTGTAATATACAGAAGGAGAGGTTTATACCGAATCCAACCAATACAGGCATGGTAAAAGCGCATAGTGGCCGCTTCTGAATCCGCTCGAATATACTTTAGCTTAATTGGAAGCACGCCATCCATAAGATGATGATAAGTTGAAAAACCGTCATGAAAAGTATAACATGGTACACGCAACACCTTTCGCTGGCTCAAGCAGGTGCTCAAGAAAGTATCTTCACCCCGTGCGCCAGGTGGATTGTAAAACGGACTGACCCGGTTGGGCTTCGTTAGATTGATACACAAATTCGCGCCAGAAATGAACTTTGTATGGTTTACTTCCTGTACTTCCTCGACATCATCACTCACCAATATTTGAGTATCCGCATAGGTGACCCCACCATTATTCATCACTGCGTGAATCGTATCCCAATTGACGATATCATTGCTGATTGCTTCAATAAATAAACGAAAATCTTGCTCCGTCAGGATGTCGGTAAACTCAATGTATGGAATGGGAGAGACATACCCGCAATGATATCCATTTGTGATATCCGCCTGCCCGATGTTCCACAGATGGGTTGCCAGTACATGCTGACCGCCCCACACAACTGAAGAACGGGTGTTGGTTACCGCCACTGGATATTCGTCATCGTCCAGAAAAACCAGATAATCCATATTGTTTTTTAGCGCAGTATACAATATAATATTGCGTTTAGCCGCATAGCCGCTGCCAAAAATCAATCGTGCTTGCGCCTCCTTGATAACATTTTCCTGGATTAAATAGTCGATCTCTTTTTGAATGACCGTTTTACCAATAAAGTAGGTATCATTGATCAAATTTAACAGTTGTTTGCTGACGTTGGTATAGTCCGTAGCTTTTGTGTTTGAATATTCCAGATCATATGCAGCCAAAAGATTTAAACGAATGTTTTGCTCTTCCGTTAGCCCGCTTTCGCGCCAGTTATAGATACTGGTTTTCAATATTCTCTGAAAACTTTTACGCCCCGTCGCAAATCCAATTCCGACGTTGATTTTCTTATTTTTTTGCAACATAAAAACTCCTTCCATGGCAAGTGAATATGTTTTATATAACAGCGCGCAAGCCGCATATCCATGTAAAAAATACAAGTTATTTACTATTATATCAAAAAGCCATAAAAAAAGCCACTGAATTTAACAAATTAGTTGTTTTTCAGTGAATATTCGATATGGGTTTTTATTGTATGCATCTCCGGCCCGCTGCTGCCGATGCTCACCGGGAACAGTTTTCCATATCCCGGAGCCACACATAATTGCTGCCGCCGATATTCACGGCGCTGGCCGTCACGTCCCTGCCTTATCCAGATTGGCGATTGCCAGTTCCTTGACCTCCGTGTTTATATGCCTACATTCCTCGCGCACGATTCAGAATTTGCTGCGCTCTGCCTTATAGGCGCTGACCGGGGCCTTTTGCACAGAGGGATCCACAACAAAGAAGGCCCCATCGTACGAGAGGGCCTTCCTGGCACCACGCCGCGCTTAACAGCCGCGCGCGGATAGGCACATGTTAGGTTTATTGATTTTATAATGAGATTTCCTTTAATATTCCGATTTGTTCCAGCCCGGTATTGCCGCCTGAAATAAGGAAGCAGACCTGATCGTTTGGGTCAAAGCGTATCGCGCCCTGGAGCACAGCGCCGACAACCATGGCGGAAGAAGGCTCCGCCAGCACCTTGCCTTCCGTCAGCAGCAGTTTCTGGCCTTTCAGGATGTATTCGTCGCTTACGCCCACGAACCGGTCGACGTTGGCCCTGGCAATGGGAAAAGTTTTGTGGCCCGGCTCCAGCGTCAACACAGCGTCCGCCACGGAGGCCTGTTCCGCCAGGGCTACCGGTTCCCCGGCCTCGATGCTCCGGGCATAACGGCGCAACAGTTCCGGCTCAACGCCGATCACCCGGGCCTTGCCGGACAGGCCCTTCACCGCTGTGGAAACGCCGCTGATCAGGCCGCCGCCGCCCACAGGCGCCACCACGGCGTCCGCTTCCGGCAGCTGCGCCATGATCTCCGCCCCGGCAGTGCCCTGCCCGGCCATGACCGCCTCGTCGTCGTAGGGATGGATCAGCGCGGAGCCCTGGTCAGCGCTTAACGCGCCGGCGATGCGGTGGCGCTCGCCGAGGCGGCAGGAGACTACCCGCGCCCCCAGTTTCCTGATCCCTTCCACCTTGACCCGGGGCGCGGTATCCGGCAGCACAACGGTGGCCGGCACGCCCAGCAGCGCCGCCGCAAAGGCCACGCCTTTGCCGTGATTGCCGGAGGAAGCGGCAACCACCCCCTGAATCAGCGCCTCCCTGGGCAGGGACAGCATTTTATTCAGCGCTCCCCGGATCTTGAAGGAATTGGTCTTTTGCATGCATTCCGCCTTGATATAGACCCGGCAGCCCAGCCAGGCGTCCAGATTGCTCATACGCAGCAGCGGCGTTTGATAAATATATGGCGCCAGCCGTTCTCCGGCTTCATTGATTTGCGTCAGCGTTAACATCCCCGGCCCCCGTATCTTGGTTGAAATGCGTTGCACCGTCCCTACGCCTACTTAAAGATAGTCTTTCCTCCTCCCTTTGTCAAGAGGGCGCGGCTTTGGCCCAAGGAAGAAAATAAAAGACCGCGTTTTCATTTGCCGCATTCTATGATATAATAGCCGCACAGGCCCAAATCTCCGCTTCCAAGACTAAGGCCCGGCTGTGGAGGAATGTGCCTGGGCGTGGGCTATACCGCGGTACGCTTGTGGCGGCGTTTGCCAGATCTTCCGTCAAGCTGCTGGAACCCATAGGCGACAGGCCTTCCCCGCCAGGACAAAACAAGGAGGAACGCTGATGAATCAATACGCTTGGCTGGACGCGTATTTGCTGGGCAAGGCCGGCGCGGTCAAGGATTACAAGGCAGAATGGGGCTGGCACCGCTATCTGATCAACGGCAAAATGTTCGCCGCCACCTGCCAGCCCGGGCCGGAGCACCGGCCTTATGACTGCCGCGAACTGCTGACGCTGAAATGCGAGCCTTTGCTGGCCGCCGCCCTCCGCGACGAATATCCGGATATCATTCCCGGCTTCTATATGGATAAACGCAACTGGAATTCCATCTATCTGGACGGGGCGGTGCCGGACGCGGTCCTGCGCGGGCTATGCGATCAATCCTATGAGCTGGTCTTTGCCAAACTGACCAAAAAAGCGCAACAGGAAATCTTGGCAACAACGTCTGAATAACGGCAAAGGATGACATATGAAAGAATTATACGAAATAATCTTCAAAAGAAAATCCATGCGGAGATTCGATCCGGAGCTGGCTTTGGGAAAAGCGGAGCTGGCGGCGGTGATGGGGCTGACGGAGCGGCTGTGCCCGCTGGTCGAAGGGATCAAGGTCCAATACCGCATTGTGGAGAAAAGCAGGACCACGGCCAAAAGAGGACAGTATTGCCTGCTGCTTTATAGCGAACAGCAGCCTCATTATTTGCTGAACGCCGGTTACTTGCTGGCCCAAATGGATCTGCTGCTGGCGGCCCGGAATATCGGCGCCTGCTGGCTGGGCCTGGCCAAGCCGGCGGAAATGGAATGCGAAGGCTTGCCCTATGTGATAATGCTGTCCTTTGGCAAAAGCCGTCCCCAGGATTTCCGCAGCGGAGCCAAGGAATTCCGCCGCAAGCAACTCGGCGCTGTCTGGAGCGGCGTTTTTGATCCGGAGGTGGCCGCGGCGGCGCGCCTGGCGCCCAGCGCCTGCAATTCCCAGCCCTGGCGCTTTACCAGCGCCGGCGGGCAGATCCAGGTTTACCGGAACCCGCATGCCAAATCATTTATCCCGCCCGGCGGTAAGCGGCGGTTTTTCAATAGCATCGACCTGGGCATCAGCCTTTGCTTCCTGGACATCGCCCTGCTGCACGGCGATTATGCCTTTAACCGCACATTGGCAGCGGAAGAAGAGACCGGGCCGGGCCTGATAAAAATCGCGGAATATCAAATAAGCCGCCCGCTCAAGTACGGCCAAGAGGAAAGCCTGTCCTGAAAGGAGATCGACATGGGTGAACTGGCTAATCTGCCCAATATCGGCAAAATCGTGGAACAGCAACTGATCGAGGCCGGAGTCCCGACTTTCGCCCAGTTGAAAGAACTCGGCAGCCGCGAGACCTGGCTCAGAATCCAGGCCAACGACCCCTCCGCCTGCATCCACCGGCTGCTCTCCCTGGAGGGCGCTATCCGGGGCGTGAAAAAGACCGAGCTGCCGGCAACGGTCAAAGAGGAACTGCGGCAGTTTTACCGCGCCCACAAGCTGTAAGCGCGGTCGGGTTGGTTTGACCCGCTGAGGCCGGTGATCATTCCGGCCGAAATTGGCATGACAGGAAAGACCGGCTCCGTTAGGAGCCGGTCTTTCCTGTCAGTTCCGGGCAGAATAGTGACCGGGGCTTGCGCCGCGCCGGGCTATGCAATGACGGCGGCGGAGATGCGCCGCGCGGAGGGACGGTGCGGTTACGGCAGCTCCCAGCCGGTCCCCGCCGCTACGCCGGCATGCTCCGGACAACCGCTGATTAATGCAAACCCTGGTCAGGCCTACAATAAGTGGAAGCGGTTTTTTTCAAATTCCACCACCCCTTCGTCCCTCAGCTTCGACAGCTCGTTGGACATGGCGCTGCGGTCCACGCATAAATAATCGGCCAATTGCTGGCGGTTGAAGGGGATGTCAAAGCGGGGGCTGCCCTGGCGCAGCGATTGCTCGGAAAGATAGGAGAGCAGCTTTTCCCTGGTGCTGCGCTGGGCCAGGTGGGAGATTTTCCGGGTCAGCTCCGCGTTGTGCTGGGCCAGCTCGGACAAAAGGTTGCGTATCAGCTGGTTATGAAAGCGGCAGGAAGCGCCGCAGGTGGTCAAAATACGCAGGGCGTCCAAAAACATGATCGAGCAGGGCTCCGCCGCGATCACACTGAAACGCAGCGCTTCCCCCCGCAGGCAGGCATAGACCTCGCCAAAGCTTTGTCCGGCTTCCGCGTGGGCCAGAATACTGCGGTTGCCCCAGAAATCCTCCTCCTGGATATGGACGCTGCCGGTCAGCACCATACCCATGCGGGTGATGGTCTCGCCCTGGCGGTAAATGAACTCGCCTTTCTGGTAATGGCTGAACCGCGGCTCCAGGCAACCCATCATGGCCTCCAGCTCCGTTTCCTCCACGCCCCGAAACAGCGAAGCGTTTTTGATCAGCGCAAAATTTTTTTCCATGATGCCTCATCTTGTTGTAAAAACAACAGATTCGTTTGATTTATTGTAGTATATTATGTTCAACAAATCAAGAAGGCGGCGATAATTTTTATGAAAGAATATCCTTATCAAAGCGGGCGGCCCCGTCACCGCGGCAAGGAGCTGGCCCCCGAACGGATAGGCGAAATACTGAACAATACCGAATGGGGGGTTTTGGCCACCGTTTCCCAGGACGGCGAGCCTTATGCCATACCGATCGGTTACGCCTGGGACGATGAAAAAGGCGAGCTGCTCATCCACACCTCCCCCAGAGGGGTTAAAATCGCCAATATCACCCGGGACAACCGGGTCTGCTTCACCATTGTGGGCAGCCACAAACTGATCACGGATAAATTCGCGGCGGAATTCGAAAGTCTGATCATTTTCGGCCGCATCGCCGAAATCGCGGAACCGGAAGCGGCGTTGCGGGCCGCCACTGTTTTCTGCCGCAAATTCGCGCCCCAGATCGTGGCGGAGATGAATGTGGAGGAAGCGGACCGGGAGATCAACGACATGGCCGTTATGCTGGATAAGGCCAGGGAGCACATGGCCTTATACCGCATCGTGCCCGAGCATATCAGCGGCAAGCAACGGAAAAGACCCTGACCGGAAAGGAGATACCATCATGATCCGGAAGATCATTCATATCGACGAAGAAAAATGCAACGGCTGCGGCGCCTGCGTGGACGCCTGCCATGAAGGAGCCATCGGTTTGGTGAACGGCAAGGCCAGGCTGCTCAGGGACGATTATTGCGACGGGCTGGGCGACTGCCTGCCCTCCTGCCCCACCGACGCCATCAGTTTTGAGGAGCGGGAGGCGGCGGCTTACGACGAGGCGGCGGTCAAAGCCAAAGCCGCTGCCCAGGCGAAGGGAGCCGAGCCGGCGCTGCCCTGCGGCTGCCCCGGCACCCATGCCCGCGCCATCCGCCGGGAGCAGGAACCGGCCGCCGCACCCTCCGGCGCGGAACGGCCCAGCCGGCTCTCCCAATGGCCGGTGCAAATCAAGCTGGCGCCGGTGAACGCCCCCTATTTTAAGGGTGCCAATCTGCTGGTGGCCGCCGACTGCACCGCCTTTGCCTACGGCGATTTCCACGACCGTTTCATTCGCGGCCGCGTCACGCTGGTAGGCTGCCCCAAGCTGGATAGCGGGGATTACACGGAAAAGCTGGCGCAGATCATCAGCGACAATGATATCAAAAGCCTGACCATCGCGCGTATGGAAGTGCCCTGCTGCGGCGGGCTGGAAAATGCCGCCAAAAACGCCCTGAAGGCCAGCGGCAAATTCATCCCCTGGCAGGTCGTGACCATTTCAACCGATGGCAGCATAATAGAATAGGAGGGATTTACCATGACCAATCAAATGTTTTGTTTCCAATGTGAACAAACCGCAGGAGGCACGGGCTGCACAGGAGCGGCGGGCGTCTGCGGGAAAAAGGCCGAGGTGGCCGTAGCCCAGGACGATCTGACCCGTTCCCTGGTGGCGCTGGCCCTGGAGACCGAGGGCCAAGAGCTCAGCGAGGCCATGCGGGAAGCAATGCTGGAGGGGCTGTTCACCGTCATTACCAATGTCAATTTCGACCAGGAGGCGGTCCAGGCGGTTACCGCCAAAGTGAATGCCCTCAGGGAGCAGCCGTCCAAATTCGACTGTGAATACGGGGAGCCCTTGAAGCTGTGGTACGCCGACGAGGATATCCGCTCCCTGAAAACCCTGATCCTGTTGGGCCTGCGCGGCATGGCCGCCTATGCCTGGCATGCCTGGGCGCTGGGGCTCAAGGACGACCGCATCACCGACGTCTGCTTCGAAGCCCTGCGTACCATCGGCAATTATCAGGCCGGCGCCGATGAGCTGCTGCCCATGGTGCTGAAGGTCGGGGAAACCAATCTCCATTGCATGGCCCTGCTGGACCAGGCCAATACCGACGCCTACGGCACGCCCGTTCCCGTTACCCTGGATCTGAAAGTGGAAAAGGGCCCGTTCATCGTGGTCACCGGCCATGATCTGAAAGACCTGGAACTGCTGCTGGAGCAGACCAAGGACAAGGGCGTCAACATCTATACCCACGGCGAAATGCTGCCGGCCCACGGTTATCCCAAGCTGCATGCCTATCCTCACCTGAAAGGCAATTTCGGCACAGCCTGGCAGAATCAGCGCAAAGAATTTGCCAATCTGCCCGCGCCCATCCTCTTTACCACCAACTGCCTGATGCCGCCGCCGGAGAGCTATGCGGACCGCGTCTTCACCACCGGCGTGGTGGGCTTCCCCAACGCCCCCCATATCGGCGAGGACAAGGATTTCACCCCGGTGATCGAGAAAGCTCTGGAATTGGGAGGGTATAGCGAGGACCGCCAATTTGCCGGCGTCAACGGCGGCACGCAGGTCACCACCGGCTTTGGCCACGGCGCCGTGCTCGCTGTCGCGGATCAGGTGGTGGAAGCGGTCAAATCCGGAGCCATCCGCCACTTCTTCCTGGTAGGCGGCTGCGACGGCGCCAGGCCCGGCCGCAATTATTACACCGAGTTCGTGAAACAGACCCCGGCGGACACCGTGGTACTTACCCTGGCCTGCGGCAAATACCGTTTCAACGACCTGGATCTGGGCCAGATCGGCGGCCTGCCCCGGCTGATGGACATGGGCCAGTGCAACGACGCCTACAGCGCCATCAAGGTAGCCCTGGCGCTGTCCGAGGTCTTCGGCTGCAGCGTCAACGAGCTGCCCCTTTCCTTGGTCCTTTCCTGGTATGAGCAAAAGGCGGTGTGCATTTTGCTGACCCTGCTCTATCTGGGCATCAAGAATATCCGTTTAGGCCCTTCCCTGCCCGCTTTCGTTTCCCCCAGCATCCTGGACGTGCTGGTCAAAAACTACGGCGTCGCGCCCATCAGCACGCCGGAAGCTGATCTGCAGGACCTGCTGAACAAATAACTAACCCGCCATATGATTCATTCCATAAGGCCGGCCTCTTTAGAGGCCGGCCTTATAATGTTTATTTGAAATTTATGGCAGTCCTTGAACGCCGTTTATGGTTTATAGCGCCGCCGCCTTCTGCTTTAGAACCGATCGTGAATGGCGCTGATGAAGGCCATGACCCCTTCCGGATCAAACTGCGTACCGCTGCAGCGCAGCAGTTCGTTAATAGCCTGGGTATAGGATTTTTTCGGTTGATAAGGCCGGATGGAGGTCATGGCGTCGAAGCTGTCCACAACCGCCAGCATCCTGGCCAGATAATTGATCTGTTCGCCCTTGAGTTTGCCCGGATAGCCGGTGCCGTCATATTTTTCATGATGCTGCAGGATGATCGGCGCCACATCCCGGAGCGAGCTGATGTTTTTAATGATTTCCACCGCTTTTTGGGGGTGGTTTTTCAGGATTTCCCATTCCTCGTTGGTCAGCGGATCGGTCTTCATCAATATCTCTTCCGCAATATTGATTTTACCGATATCATGCAGATAGGCGGAATAGATCAGATTCTTTTTGTCCATATCGCTGAGGCCCAGCTTTTCCGCGAGCAGGGTGCAGTAGAACACCACCCTTTCAACATGCCCGTATGTATATTTGTCCTTGGCGTTGATGACCGCGATCAGGGTCTTGATGGAGGCCACGGTTTCGTTGTCCAGCTCATACACATTATTCTGCAGCTCTTCCAGAATGGAATAATAGGCCTCCACCCGATTTTTGGAGAGAAACTTCGCCCGGTAGCAGGCGTCGTCGGAGCCTTTCAACAGTTCGGCGTCGGTTTTCGCCTTTGAGGGGAAGGTGGATACGCCGATGGAGATGGTCAGGTTGCCGCCGGGCAGGTTCTCCTGCCCCTCGAAGGAATGTTCCTGGATGGCGCCTCTCAGCCTTTCCGCTTCCTTCACCGCGCCGTCTTCTTTGGTTCCGGGTAAGAGGATGGCGAATTCCTCACCGCCGTACCGGGCGATAAACGCATTGTCCGGCGCCGTCCCCTTCATGATGTTGGCGATGATGCGGAGAACCTCGTCCCCCTTTTGGTGGCCGTACATATCGTTATAATATTTGAAATCATCTATGTCAATAAACAGCAGCGACAAATCGGCGCCCTCGTTTTTGCTGATATCGATTTGCTGGGAAAGATAATCGTAAAAAAAACGATGATTGTAAAGCCCGGTCAGCCCGTCAATATTGGCCAGATCCTTGAGCTGCTGAATGTGCCTTTTCCTGAGATCGACATAATAGCCGATGGTCCAGGAAATAATCAAAAAGACGCAGGCCAGAACAATATCGCTTTCAAAATAGGTATTGACCACCGTCTTCGGCGCGCAGATCAGGTCGATGCCCCAAATAATCGCGGCGGACAAGCCTGAAATGGTCATGCTGGCCTTCATGCTGCATTCAATGCTGGAGGATATGATCACAAACAGGAACAAAAACTTGTAGTTGCTGGCATAGGATCCGGTTAAAATAACCGACAGGAAGGCGATGGATAATGAAATAAACGGATCCACCCATTTTTTGATGGAACTGCTGACTTTTGTTTGCAGTACGGTCCAGAATATAAATGTTAGAAATACGACCAAAAAGATAGCCAGAATTAAGAACCCATATTTAAAAAAAAAGATCGCGTTATTCGTATGGTTGGAAAAATATTGCAGAAAGGCAATGGCAGGAAAAGACAGTGAAGCTATCTTTACCAGATTCAATATTTGATTGATCTGTGTTTCCTTGTCGCTATTAAACATCGCTGGTCTTCTCCTGTCCATTATAAATAATTATATAGGAGGCCTGATAGGCCTCCTATATAATTATCCGAGGCAACTAGTCTCTCAGGGATTTGGGCTCTTCGGGCTGATAGGTAAAAATAATGCAGGCCGAAGATGCCACCAATGCCGCAACGACCGTGGATATAGCGGCGACTAAACCGTAGAACTTTTTCATTTGCTCACCCCCTTTCTTGCGATCAGAATATGGTTCAACCGTTCAATAAAATTGTTGCCAACCTGTGTGAGTGTAAAGACCTGCCAGGATACGCCAAACAGCATGCTGATTCCATATGATCTAAAAAGCCCATATTTGTAACTAAGAATGAAAAATGTAACCGAAAGGGCAACATAAAACCCTAAGATCAGCAAACTGCCTTTCCTCATTCTTTGCCTTTTCCGTACAGTTTTAATGGGCTTGTTCGGGGAATCCACAGGGGCAAATCGATAAACTATAATAAACGACAGGATAAAAACGATCAGCGCCGCGGCGGCCATGAAAGCCGGGCTATAAATTGACGCGAGCAGGTGTTTGGACAGAAAGGCGGTCAGCGTACAATATACGCCGCTGATCAACGTACAGAGTTCGGCGGTGTCCGCATGGGCTCCGCCGCTGTATTTTCTTAAAATGCTGGCGGAAAAACAGACGATCATCGCCTCAACCGGCGCGCCGATGGCCAGGCCGAGCAGCAGTACCAGTAAAACCGTGGCGCTGACCTGGATGAGCGCCATCAAACCATAGGCGATAACAGCTTCTTTTTCCTCGTCGTAGCTAAGGGTGGATGAGATATTACGCGCCAATTTCCTTGCCAGCTTCTCCATCGGCTATTTTCCTTTTGTCCTTTTTCTTTAAAATAAGATAGCCTATAAAAATGAAAATGGCTAAAAAGACATTGGTGGGGGTGGCGCTGATGCTTTTGATCAGCCCGTCGCTGGCGTTAAACAATTCCGCCGCTTTGGCCTCCCCGTATATAACGGTCAAAAGCAGCATATTCAATACTTCGGAAACAGCTACCAGTATGAGAATCACAGCGGCGAACGCTATCGTACGGATGGCTTGCGACAATTGGGGCTTATTGACGACCTGAAAGCCTATAATTAAAACAAACAGCGACAATACCGAGTTAACCCCCAGCGTGATGGGCAAAAATCGGATCAGATAAATGGCGGTTATGTAAATAAAGCTAAGCAGAAGATATCTTTTGATATCCACTTTTGTTCTGGTAAAGATATGAAGGGCCAAGACGACCAGCAATCCTTCCGGTATGCCCTTGATTAACAACACGATAATATTGACCGCGATACCGTTCATAAAAATTATCCCACTCCCTTCATTTCTTGTTTTAAATCGCCATAGCGAATATTTACAGCCTTGATCAGGTAAAAGAGCATAATGCAGACGAATAAGTGGATGAAAACATCGCCGGGGCTGAGTATGCTGTAACCGTAATCGATGTAATCCGTCAGAAACTTAAATTTTGTTCCGGAGCCGCCCAGGACATGCAGGCTGTCCAGGGAGCTGAAAGTTTCGGGAGCGACGTACCCGGTAACATAGGAGAGGCTGGGAAAAACCGGCATCTTCCCGCCGTTTTGCGCAATGACGAATTTATTCAATACCGTGCCGAACGCCACCGCAAGCGCTCCGCTGACCGCGGGCCCGTAAAGCCGGTAGACGAACAGCGCGAAAACGAAGGAGAAGATGATGGCCGGTTCAACCGCCGGGACAAACCTGACGAAATAGTAGCTGTCAAAAAAGATGCTGAACTGGAATACTACCAACAGGCACTGCACAATCAGCACCGGATAAAACGTCCAGGAATAAAACAGGTATTTCAATTTATAGCGCTTGATTTTGGCCAGGAAACATACCAGGATAATTTCAACGATCAATGTTGTTTTCTGCCTTTCCGAGAAATACCTTTATAAATTGCATTTTACCAAATATATCTAAATAATTCAACAGAATATTGACAAATTGCCTGAATTACCCTCTTTTTATCCCATTTTTGTCGTTGCCTGGGGACGCCGGCGCCATATCCCCGGTTTGTTTAGGCGCTAAACCTAACGGTCCATAAAGCGCCGGACGGTGAACAGAGGTATTCCCGCAGCCCCATAGCGCCGGCGGGAAGCTCCGCCGGCGCTAAATTGCTGATAAAATGAGGGCAAAGGGGTAAACTAGCTTTTGATCCCAGTATTTTCTGCCAACAATTCAGAGGATAAGGCGCGCCGGCTTTTACGATACCGCGCCGGCACGGCGGGTTGCGCCGCCTGCTCAGCGATTCCTTACCGGCAACCGCGGCCGCTTTAGAAGCGGACTGCGATTTTACAATGATTTAACAGCAAGGCTCTTTTTCATTTTACCTGCCGGTTGTAGGATGAACAGTGTGAAACAAAATGAAAAGGAGAGAAAAAATATGAAAAAGAAGATCATAGTTCCGCTGTGCGCCGCCCTGTTGTCCCTGGGGGTTCTGGCCGGCTGCGCCGGAAACGGCGGCGCCGCTAACGGAACAAGCGGCACTGCCAAGAGCGGGATCAACGATGAGATCACGGTCATTTCCCGTGAGGAAGGCTCCGGCACCAGAAGCGCCTTCATTGAACTGGTTGGCGTGAAGCAGGATGATGTGGACAACACCGTGGCCACCGCCGACATCACCAACAGCACCGGCGTGATGCTGACCAGCGTGTCCCAGAACGAAGCGGCCATCGGCTACGTATCCCTGGGTTCCCTGAACGATACGGTGAAAGCCCTGGATATCGACGGCGTGGCCGCCACGTTGGACAACGTGTCCAACAACAGCTATGCCATCTCCCGTCCGTTCAATATCGCCACCAAGGCGGAGATCAGCGCCGCTGCCCGGGATTTCATCGCGTATATCCTCTCCGCCGACGGCCAGGCCGTGATCGCGGATAACGGATATGTGACAATATCGGACGCCCCCGCCTACAGCGGCAGCCCTGACGAGGCCAAACTGGTGGTCGCCGGTTCCTCCTCCGTCTCGCCGGTCATGGAGAAACTGATCGAGGCTTACGGCGCCCTGAATCCCCAAGTGAAAATCGAACTGCAGACCAGCGATTCCACCACCGGCATGAACAGCGCCGTCGAGGGCGTCTGCGATATCGGCATGGCCTCCCGGGAACTGAAAGACAGCGAGCTGCAAGCGGGCCTCACCGCCACTGTGATCGCCATGGACGGCATCGCGGTCATCGTCAATCCCGCCAATCCCCTGGACGGGCTTACCAGCCAGCAGGTCCGGGACATCTATACCGGCAACATCACCAAGTGGTCCGAGCTGAACTAAAGCAATTCCACCAGGCGCGGAAAGCGGGCCGTCAGTTTCCATGGCTCGGTATGGCTGTTGGGGCAAAAGCGAAGGGGCCGTCTTCAGGGAGGCGGCCCCTTTCAGCATAGCGCTTTCCCTGTCGCACATCCACCCTCGCGTTGATCAACAAATTCAGGTTGCCGCCAGAAACTACTGAATCATCCCTCGTCATTCATCATGTTTGCCGCGCTGATCCCGCCCAACTCCCTTTGCCGGTCCTCAATGATAACATAACCAAACGCCGGTAGAAAACCTCTGACCGCCGATTGCCCTCACAGCACGCCGATCAGTCGCCAATACGGGTAAAAGACCAGGAAAGTCAGGAGGACGACGCCGAAATAGATCCAGGAGGCCTTACGCAAATGCGGGCCGTACCAGCCGCGGCCATGCGATATGCCGTCGACCTGCGTGATCCAGGGCTGTTGATAATCCAGGAAAAACAGGTTGCCGCCGGCCACGAAAATCATGATCATGATCAGCGGGTGGATGCCGAAATCCGCATACAGCATCGGCGTGGACATGGAAAGAAACGCAGCCAGCGTATAACCCCAGGTAATGTCGATAAAGCGTACCAGCAAAAAAATCAGGAAGACGCCGAACAGGAAGAGCAGCGGAGAGCGGGACAGAACCCCCAGCAGCAAATTCAGCCAGGGGGAAAGCCACTCCGTAATGCCGGAGGCCTCAAGGAGCGAGGAAAAAGCCAGCAGGGCGCCGTAAAACATCACGACGTCCCACTTGATCGCGGTCGGGATGTCCCCGGGCCCGATCACGCCGCTGATTAAAAGCAGAAAAAAGCCGCCCAGCATGATCTCGTTGGAGGTCAGGCCGGTCAGGGACGAGGTGGCGAACAGAGACAGCATCAGCAGGAAAATGGCGATGCAGTATTTTTCCGCCCGGGTCGGCGGCCCCAGTTCCTTATAGATCGCCGCGATCTGGGCGCGGGTGACGGGCAGCCTGTCCTTGGGTTTCAGCGCCAGATAAAGCACGGCCGTAAAGACGACGGTAATGAAGATCCAGGGCGGACCCATCACCTTGGCCCACATCAGCGGCGTTGTCAGGGCCCGCATGTTCTCCGGCAGGAAGGAGGTCAGGGTCGGTCCGTACAGGGCGCCGTTCATCCAGGCCGTACCGGGAAAGATGGAAATGATCCAGGAACTGATCACCAGCAGGGAGCGGCCCGAGGAATGGAGCGGCAAACCGCAGTTATCGGCCAGAAGGATCGCGATGGGGGTCATGATGAGAAAACGGACCATAATGACCGGCGTGATCAACGAAAGAACAATGCCGATGACCAGCCAGCCAAAGAGGATCATCGGGTAAGAAGGCTCGATACTGTTCAGGATCACATAGGCGATCCGTTTGCCCAGACCGGTCTTCATCAGCGCAAAGCCGAAGAACATGGCCGGGATCAGGATCCACAGGGCAGAGCCGCCGAATCCTCCCGCGACCGCCTCCATCGGCAGCCCGGCCAGCAGGCAGCCGAGGAACATGATGCAGACGCCGGTAAAAAAGGGGGCGTTGGCCGGGTGGAAAATCCAGAACGCCAGGCCGGCCAAAATGGAAGCGAAAACGATATGTCCCTGTTGCGCCAGACCGGTAAAGGGCCGTATCAGGGCAATAGAGAGCGCGATCAGCAGCAAGACGAGGGTCCCGATAACGTCTGGCCGCAACGGTTTTCTTCTTGATTCTGTCATAAATACCTGCCTGTTGTCGAACTTCACGCCCGGCCCGGCACCTCCGCAAGCATGGCAGCGGGGAACACCTGTCCACCAGTTGTTCCCCGAGAAACCGGCAATATGGCATCACAGCTCTTTCCCATCCGGGCGCCGGCCATGTTACTTGAAGATAAGGTTGGGAATCAGCATGCTAAAATCCTCCCAATAAGTCACCAAAATCAGCACAAGGGCGCTGGCTGCCACATACGGCCAAATGCCCTTATAAATGTACTCCACCTTCACTTTGGCCGTGGCGGCCGTACTGTAGAGGCACAGGCCCACCGGAGGCGTGATCAGGCCGATGATAAGATTAAAGCAGATGATCAGGCCGAACTGTACCGGGTCCATACCCAGGGAAGTGCAGATCGGGAGCAGGACGGGCACCAGGATGATCATCGCCGCGGTGCCTTCCATGACGCAGCCGATGAAAAGAAGGATGACGTTCAGCAGCAACAGGATCACCAACTTGCTGCTGGAAATGCCGGTGATGAAGCCGGCCACAGCGTTCGGGACGTTTTCAATCGCCAAGGACCAGCCGAAGATATTGGCGATACCCATGATCATCATGATCAGAGCGGAGCTGGTCGCCGTATTCAAAAAGATGCGGCCCAGGTCCTTCAGCTTGATTTCTTTATAGATGAAGCAGCCCAGGAAAAGCGCCCAGGCGGAAGCGATGATGGCGGACTCGGTGGCGGTGAAAAGGCCGGTGCAGATACCGCCGAGGATGATCAGGGGAACCATCAGCGCCGGAATGCCGTTAAGCAAGGCCCTGGTGGATTCCTTAAAGTTCATGCGCTTGCTCACCACAATGGTATTGTTATGCCTCAGCGAGAAAAACACCACGCAGGAAAAAGCGGCTGCCATGCAGATACCGGGGATGATGCCGCCGAAGAACATCTTGCCGATAGAGCATCCGGCGGTGACGCCGTATACCACGAACACCATGCTGGGCGGGATGACCGGCCCCATGGTGGAAGCCGCCGCGGTCAGGCAGGCCGCCCAACCCGGGTCGTAACCGTCCTCCTCCATAGAAGGCTGCATGATCTTGGCCATGGCGGCGGATTCAGCCACAGCGGAACCCATGATGGCTGCCAGCAGGGCGCTGGCGACAATATTCACATAGGCCAGGCCGCCTTTGAGAAAGCCGACAAAGACGCGGGCTACATCCACCAGGCGCTTTGCCGTGCCGCCGGTGCTCATGACCTCGCCCGCCAGGATAAAGAAAGGAATGGCCAGCAGCGAGTAGTTGCTGACGCCGGACATCAGGCGCTGGGACAGCATATTGAGGTATGTGACGTCGCCGCTCATGATCATATGCGTCAGCGTGGTCAGTCCCAGCACGAAAGCGATGGGAACGCCCATCAGGATCGTGACGACAAAGATTATGACTAAGATCATTCCGTTTCACCTGCCTTCAGCGGCTCCACGCGGGGCGGAAACAACATGACCATAATCCGTTTGATGGTAAAGACGATAATTGTAGCAAAGCCGATGGGGATGGAAACATAGACCCAGGCTTTGGAGATGGCGATGGTGGACAGCGTCTGTGCTTCCGTGCCGATCGTCATCACCCAGCCGGAGTACAGGCAGGCTCCCGACAGGATCAATACCAGCGCCTCGACGATGAGTCCGAAGATAAACTGAAGTCTTTTCGGCATCCGGTCCACAAAGAAGGTTGTCGCCGCCATCTGTCCGCGGTTGACGATGATCGCGCCACCCAGCATGGTCGCCCACACGAACGCATAACGGGTGTACTCCGTACCCCAGATCAAGGTAGCGGCAAAAAAGTTCCTCAGGATGATATTGAGGAAAGTGACCAGCGCCATGGAAGCAATCAGGAAGATACAGCAGGCGCTGAGAAGCCACTCGAAAGCGTTGCAGGCTTTCAGTAAAGATTTCAAATAATCCCCTCCTCATACGTAATTCCAGTAGGCGCCGGGATAAGATTCTAATAATAAATAAACCTGGAGCCCAGGATCAAATAACGGAAGTTTTTGCATAGGACAGGCTGCTGCCGATCGATTGCAAATACAGAAGGACCACAATATCTGCCCGCGTCTAACCTACGGGAGAAGGTCATACCAGTGTCCAATAAACACTGGTATGACCTTAAATGATTAGAGAGAATCAACGTATTCGACTAAATCTTTAATCACTTCGTTGGACGAGGTATATTCGGTATAAAGATCGGCCATCAGGTCCCTAAAGGGCTGAATGTCTTCGATCTCGCTGATCTGGACGCCCATAGCGATAGCTGCTTCGCGGCCAACGGAATCCTCAGCCTTGAAGGCTTCAAAGTTATAATCGATGCACTCCAGGGCTGTCTGGGAAAAGATATCCTGATCCTCGGGGGTCAGGCTGTTCCAGAATTTGTCGCTCAGCGTGAGTACGACCGGGAAGGTAAAATGGTTGGAAACGCTGACGTACTTGGCAACTTCATAGAAGCCCTCGTCGCTACCGGCTTTAAAGCCGATGTCGAGACCTTCGATGACGCCGGTCTGCAAGGAGGTGTAGATCTCGCCGTAAGCGGTAGTGGTGGGGATGGTCCCGAGGTTGGTATACATGGCGACAACCAGCGGGCTGGAAACGGCGCGGTAGTTTTTACCGGCCATGTCGGCCGGAGTTGTGATCGGGCCGTAGGTATTGGTGAAATGACGGAACCCACAGTCATAAATCGCCAGCGCCTTCAGGCCGATGGTAGACAGCTCATCCAGCATCTGCTGGTTGATATCGCTGGTATAAACAGCGTACAGCTGGTCCACGTTTTCAAACAGCCAGGGCAGTTGCAGGCCGCAAAGCACGTTGTTGTAGTTTTCAAACACGGAAGCGCTGATGGCGGAGCCATCCAGTGTACCGGAAATTACGGACTCCAGTAAGTCGTTATCATCGCCCAGCTGACGGGCGGGATAAACTTCGACCTGATAACGGCCTTCGGTACGCTCGTAAATCAGTTCGGCAAACTTATCGCAGGTAAGATCCCAGGAATGCCCATCCTGCACCACGTGACCGATCTTGATAACGTAAGTGTCGACGGGGGCAGTTTCCTCTACGGCAGCTTCCTCAGGGGCCGTGGATTGGTCAGCAGCCGGTTCCTGGCTAGCGCAGGCGGCGAAGCAAAAGGTCAGCGAAGCCAGTATCAGTATAAGCAAAAACAGATTTTTTTTCATTGCTTCCTCCCTTTCTTTGAATCCCTCAGACGTAATAAACAATGCACATCGGGCGACCGTTTTTCTTCTCACCCCCTTTCCGGTAATTTCTTAAACCAGTTTAAAACATAAAAGGCAAGGAAAACCCCTACATTCCATAATATAGAATTAAATTTCATATCGTTGTGCAAAAAAATAATTATCACACCTTAGTTATACTAAAATTATCGGCAAATTTCAATAGCTTTTACAAAAATTTATACTGGCATGACAAATAACATCTATCGAAAATAAATCTGACGGGGCGCACAACACGATAAAAAATATCATCGTTAATCGATTGACAGAATATCTTATCGAGATTATAATATTTCTATATACTGATATTGAATTTCATAATATGGATTCATTATCGCACTACTTTTTCTTGCAAATCAGCGGACCGCTACGCCCCGCCGGGAGCCTACACGGACAAAAGTCCCCGCCTGCCGCGCCGGCCCGACCAATCGAACAAAAAGAATTTTGATATAGGTAGTATTTTCTTACAAGGAGGCAATAACATGGCGTTACGGAAGATGTGGCTGAAGATCAACGGAGCAACGCGGATCCTGGTCTGCGATCCGGAACAGGACTCCCTGGCAGACGTTTTACGGCGTATCGGCCTTACCGGGACCAAGGTGGGATGCAATGCCGGCCAATGCGGCGCTTGCTCCGTGATCCTGGACGGGAAACTGGTGCGGAGTTGCGTGAAGAAGATCAAAAACATGGAAGATTATGCTGAGATTACGACCATCGAGGGCATCGGCACGCCGCTGAATTTACACCCCCTTCAGCAGGCCTGGATTACCTACGGCGGCGTTCAGTGCGGGTTCTGTACGCCCGGTTTCATTGTTTCCGCCTTGGCTCTGCTGAAAGAAAACCCTGCTCCCAGCAGGGAGGAAGTGCGTGTCTGGTTTGAAAAGAACCATAACGTCTGCCGCTGCACCGGATACAAGCCCCTGGTGGACGCAGTGATGGTTGCCGCTGCAGTGCTGCGCGGCGAAAAGACCATGGACGACATCACGTACCATGTACCGGAAGACGGACGTATCTACGGAACCGCCTGCCCGCGCCCCACGGCGCCGGAAAAAGTGACGGGCCTGTGCGATTACGGGGACGATATCGCGCTGAAGATGCCGGAAGGCACACTGCATCTGGCCGTGGTACAGCCGCGCGCGCATCATGCGCGGGTGCTGAGCCTGGACTGTAGCGAAGCGGAAGCCATGCCCGGCGTGGTGAAAGTGATTACGGCGGCGGACGTCAAAGGAACGAACCTGGTCTGCCAGCCGCAGCATCATCCGCGCGCTACCAGCGACGGCCTGCTGCGCCCGATCATCCACGGGGACACCGTCTACCGTTACGGCGACGTGGTGGCTGTGGTGGCCGCTACTGATCGGCGTAGGGCTCGGGAAGCGGCGAAGAAGGTGAAATACGAGCTGGAAGAGCTGCCGGCTTATTTAAACGCGCCCGCCGCTTTAGCCAGGGACGCCAGGCGGATTCATGATGAAACCGCCAATCAGTTTTGTATCTCCCGGGTGATCAAGGGCGAGGATACCCGCAAGGTCATGCCCAAAGCGGCTTACGTGGTGGAAGGCAGCTTCTACTCCTCGGCGCAGCCCCATCTGGCGCTGGAACCAGACGCCATGCAGGCTTATTGGGATGGGGAAGGCCGTATAGCCGTTCAGTGCAAGAGTCAGAATATTCATGCGCATAAGAACCTGATCGCGGCAGGCATCGGCCTGCCGCCGGACCGGGTGCGGATCATCGAAAACCCCACCGGCGCCAGTTTCGGCTATGCGATGACGCCTGCCGCCCCGGCGCTGATGGCGGTATGCGCGATGGCGGTGGACGCGCCGGTGACGCTGACCATGAGCTTCGCGGAGCATCAGGCGTTCAGCGGCAAGCGCGCGCCGTCCTACACCAACGCCCGCCTGGGCTGCGACGAAGCGGGAAAAATCGTGGCGCTGGAGTACGACATGGCGCTGGAAACCGGCGCCTATACCGAGACCACCAGCAAGCTGGTGGACAAGGGCATCCGCTTTATCGGCAACCCCTACAATGTTCCTAATATCAACGGCCTGGTCCGCGCGGCTATCAGCAACAACACCTATGGCATCCAGTACCGCGCCTTTGGATCCCCCCAGTGCTACACCTCTTCCGAAGCGCTGATGGATATGATGGCGGAGAAGATCGGCATGGATCCCTTTGAACTCCGTTACCTGAACATCGCCCGTCCGGGCGACACCACGGTGAACAGCTACCCCTATCACGAATACCCGATGCAGGAAATGATGGACATGATGCGCCCCTATTACCTGAAAGCGAAGGAACGGGCCGCGAAAGCGAGCACGGAAACGAAGAAGCACGGCGTCGGCCTGGTGTGGGGCGGATATCATGCCGGCCTCGCCAAGGATAGCTGCAACATCGAGCTGGAACTCAATCCTGACGACACGGTGACCCATTTCAATTCCTGGGAACAGCAGGGACAGGGCGCGGATGTCGGGACGCTGGTACACACCCACGAAGCGCTGCGGCCGCTGGGGCTGCGGCCGGACCAGATTCATCTGGTGCAGAACGATACGGCCATTACGCCGGTGACCGGGCCCGCGGCGGGGAGCCGCTCCCATTACATGGCGGGACTGGCCACCATCGACGCGGCCAAGCAGCTGATGGACGCCATGCGGAAGCCGGACGGCACTTACCGCAGCTATGGGGAAATGAAAGCGGAAGGCATCCCCACCCGCTATAAAGGCCATTCCAGCACCGAGCATAACACGGTTTTGATCCATACCAACACCGGTGTGGGCGACGCATCGCCGTCCGCCAACTACCTGCTGGTGTTGACAGAGGTGGAAGTGGACGTCGCGACCGGCAAGACAAAGGTGCTGAATATCAAGGCCATCTCCGATATCGGCGCCATCGGCAGCCAGCAGGCGGTGCTGGGGCAGGCCTACGGGGCGCTTTCGCACTGCGTCGGGTTCGCGCTCAGCGAGGATTACAGTGACGTCAAGAAGCACAGCACGCTGCTGGGAGCCGGTGTGCCAACCTGCCTGGATATCCCGGATGATCTGGAAATCATCTTCCATTACACCGAACGTCCGGGAGCGCCCCATGGCTCCATCGGCTGCGCGGAAGGCTACCAGAGCGTGGCGCACGTCGCCATCATCAACGCTATCTATAACGCGGTGGGCGTGCGTATTTACGAGCTGCCCGCCAAGCCGGAAAAGGTCAAGGCCGCGCTGGAAGCAAAAGCGCGCGGCGAGGAACTGAGGCCGGAGCCATACGATCTGGGCAGCGATTTCTATGAAACCATCGATTGGATGCAAGCCAACCCGGTGGACGAGTAGGAATCTGTCGATATTGACGCGGGAGGCGAAAAGTTGTATCATAAATACCATCAAAATGAATAATGGAGATCATTCAAATGAACGCCGTCGACAAGACCCTGTCTATGCTGGACGTGATCAAAGAATACCATAGCGGTATCCACCTGAGCGACTTGAGCGATAAACTGGATATGCCGATGTCATCGGTACACCGAATGTTGGCGTCGTTGGTACGCTACGGCTATATCTTCCAGAACAAGGAAACGAAAAGGTATCATCTGGGCTATAAGTTTTTGGAGATGTCCCGCTATGTGCTGGACAACATCGACGTACGGACCCTGGTGAAACCGTATATGTACGACCTGGTGGACCGGGTGAAGGAAGCCTGCCACCTGGCGATCCTGGTGGACCGGGACGTGGTGTTCGTGGACCGTATGGACAGCAGCTACAGCATCACCGCGAACCAGAAGATCGGCCTGCGCTGTCCGGCGTACCTTACGGCATCAGGAAAAGCGATCCTGGCGGGATATCCCGATTACGAACTGCAGCGGATCATCAGCCGGTTCGATTTCAGCCAGGCGCCTGCACTGACAGGAACGCCGCGGACAGCGGAGGATTTTTACGAAGAGCTGATGCGCGTGCGCGAGCTAGGGTACGCTATCGACGACGAGGAAGCGGAGGCGGGAGGACGGTGCATCGCGGTGGCGCTGCAGATTTACGGGATTACGTCGCGGTTCGCGATCAGCATCTCGGGACCGATCACACGTATGGACCGGGAATATATGGAGACGGCGCTGGCGCGCGAGTTGAAGGAAACGTCGTCGCTGATTCACCGCGACCTCTCGCCGTGACCGGCAGACGGTCAACGGCAAAAAATTATAAACGGCAGGCAGCGGCTAGCAACAAGCTGGCCGCTGCCTTTTTGTATCAAGGAGGCGGATTAAGCAACAAAAAATCAGAAAGAGAAAATGGATATGATATTGACAAGCGGTAAAGTAGAAGTTATAATATTTTCATAATATAGTATCTAATTCCACAATGTGGATCAAACAATTAAGGCATCAATCCCCAATTGGATTGACCAGGCGCTGGCGAAGGAGCGGCGCAGTTCTCTCCTCCTCTGTATTTGCCTCGGCACGGGCGAAACTTCCCTGCCCCTTCCCCGGCCCGCTCCCCTGCCAGTTCCGCTACACCATGTTCCGGCAAGATCATAGCTTATTTCTCATCAGCTGAAAACCTACCCAGGGAAAATCTATCTACGAAAGGACGGGCGCCATGAAGATCAAGAAAGTGGTAGAGGTGGGAGTGCTGGTAGCAGGAGGGGGAGGCGCAGGGGAACGTGCGGCGCTGGAAGCGGCGCGGAGCGGAGCGAGCGTGGCGATCGCGCTGAAAGGGCGGTTGGCGTTGAGCGGGTGCACGGCGCGGGCGGTATCGGAGCTGTCGGCATTCAGCGCGGCGATTGCGCAAGGGGACCCGCGGGACAACGCGTACCTGCATTTTCATGACACGGTATACCAAGGGAACGGACTGTCCAACGAGGAATTGGCACGCATCTTCGTACAGGGGGCCAAGGAGATAGCCTGGCAGCTGGCGGAGGAAGGGGTGCCTTTCCGGCGTGACGGCAAGGGGCGGCCGGTACAGCTGCTGGCTGACGCGTCCACGGTGCCGCGGGCGCTGACCTGCGGCGCGGATACGGGACGGGAGATCGCGAACCTGGTGAAGCAGGAGCTGCTGGAGCAGCCGGGCGTGGAGATCTATGAGAATGTGATGATCACAGGCCTGCTGAAAAACAAAGGGACCGTCTGCGGTGCGGTAGGCCTGGATACGGAGGACGGACAGGTGATCGTGTTCAGGACGCCCTCCGTGGTGCTGGCCACCGGAGGGGGTTGCTGCGCTTACACGCTGTCGGCGCAGCCGCCGGAGATCACCGGGGACGGGCTGGCGCTGTCGGCGCGGGCCGGGGCCAAGCTGGTGAATATGGAATTCATCCAATTCGGGCCGGCAATGGTCTACCCGATCATCGGCTACCTGCTGGTGACGTCGTTCTGGCGGCTGAACCCGCGCATCTACAACGGGAAAGGGGAAGAATTCCTGTCCAATTATCTACCGGAGGGGCTAAACGCGGACGACGTGATCCGGGCCAAGCAGTTCGCCTTCCCCTTCATTATCGAGTACCCGGCCATGTACCTGGACATCGCCATCCACAGCGAAGTGTTCGCGGGACGGGGTTCGGAGCATGGCGGCGTCTACCTGGATATCTCCCATAACGATGCGGAAACGATCAAGAAAGAGGTGCCGGTTTCCTACCAATGGCTGCTGGAGCGGGGCATCGACATCACGAAGCAGCCGCTGGAAATCGCGCCGGTGGCGCAATGCTTTATCGGCGGCGTGGCTTATGATAGGACGGCGGAAACCGACGTGCCCGGCCTGTTTGTGTGCGGGGAACTGTCCGGAGGGCTGCACGGGGCGGCCCGTCCCGGGGGCAACCTGCTCTGCATCAGCCAGGTGTTCGGCAAAATCGCGGGGCAGTCGGCAGCCAGGCGCGCCGCGCCGGTTGCGGTAGTACAGATTGACGAGGCAGAGCTGGAGCAGGAACTGTCGCGGATGGACAGCCTGATCGGCGCGGGTAAGCCGGCGGCTGAGGTGATCCGGAAGCTGCAGGCTGTGATGTGGGAGCATGTGGCCATCGTGCGGAACGAGGAGGGCCTGAGGAAAGCGCTGGCCGAGATCGAGCGGCTGCGGGCCGAGGAATGGCCGCAGGTTGCGGCGGCAGACGGAAAAGAGCTGCGGTCCGTGCTGGAGCTGGATTGCCTGCTGGACGTGGCCAAGTACGTCGCCATCTCGTCGCTGGAGCGTAAGGAGAGCCGGGGCACATTTTACCGCAGCGACTATCCGGCGCGGAATAACCAGGACTGGCTGAAGGTGATCGAGCTTTCCCAGGAAGGCGGCCGGATCACCAGCGCGCGGAAGCTGCCGAAGAAGATCGAGAATTTTGACCTGGAGTGAGCGGCCGTAAGGTTTGCGGAAACCTGAACATAGAAAAACAAAAACAGGAGGAAAGTGAAACATGGCAGATCTGAGCATCGATTTTGCGGGAATGCGCCTGAAGAATCCGGTGATCGCGGCTTCTGCGACCCCCACCAAGAGTTTCAAGTTTTTCCAGAAGTGCATTGACGCCAACTGCGGCGCGTTCGTGGCAAAGACCCCGTCGTGGGACGAGTTGGAACGCATCTATCCATGTCCGCGTTTTTACGTCTTCTATCCGGATGCGGTGAACAGCGGGAAATTCTATTCGTTTTACACCAATGAGCAGCTGTGCGAATATACGCCTGAGGAATTCGCGGAGCAGATGGCCGCCATCCTTCCCTATGCCAGGGAAAAGGACTGCCGGGTGATTGCCAGCATCATGGGCGGAGACAATGAGGAATGGGCGAAGATGACGAAGCTCTACGATCCGGTGTGCGAAGCCATGGAGCTGAACCTGGCCTGTCCGTACGGCGGCGACCTGGCCGGCAACAAGGGCTGCACGGTGGGCTGCAATCCGCTGCTGGTGGAAGAAATCCTCAAAATTGTGCGGGCCAACACGGATAAACCGATCATCATCAAGCTGCCGGCCGAAGGCGGCGACCTGACGCCGGTGCTGGCGCAGGCCAAGAGGCTGGGCGTGGCCGCGGTACATACGACGCACCGTTACACCGGTGTGGAAGTGGATGTGGAGACGGGCAAGATCATCATGAACGGCGCGGTGTCCGGTTACGGCGGCACCTGGGCGGCCCCGATCTCCCGTAAATGGGTGGCCAAGGCGGCCGCCGTGGGCAACGGCATCGACATCTGCGGCGGCAGCGGCATCGACGG
>Ga0228535_1000823_pt1 | contig 68360 bp, 52 predicted proteins | sample SJ1metagenome_FD_168457 | JGI IMG/M metagenome (GOLD analysis project Ga0228535, IMG submission 168457) | Enriched culture of PCE-dechlorinating microbial communities from Ithaca, New York, USA - SJ1 | ecosystem: Engineered > Modeled > Simulated communities (microbial... > Unclassified | place...
TTTGAAAAAATCTTCCAATTAAAAAAGAATGGTACCACTGCCCGTACAGAAGTTATAGCAGGTATCACGACATTTCTCACAATGGCATATATACTTGCTGTAAATCCGAGTATATTATCATCAACAGGGATGGATGCCAACGCTTTATTTACCACAACAGCAATTTCAGCAATAATTGCAACTTTAGTAATGGCATTTTGGGCAAAGCTACCATTTGCATTAGCTCCTGGAATGGGATTAAATGCATTTTTTGCGTTTTCCGTTGTTTTGGGTATGGGGCACACTTGGCAATTTGCCTTAACGGCGGTGTTGATTGAAGGAATTATATTCATTATCCTTACTGCTTTCAATGTTCGCGAAGCTATTGCCAACTCGATACCAAAATCAGTAAGAACCGCTATCAGTGCGGGAATAGGTTTATTTATTGCCTTTATCGGATTGCAAAATGCAGGGATAATCGTAAGACACGAAGCAACATTGGTAAGTTTAGGTAATATAACCACCGGCACAGCATTATTAGGTGTTATCGGTTTGATAATCACATCAGTATTAGTTGTAAAAAAAGTAAAAGGCGATTTATTGATAGGAATAATACTCACAGCATTAATAGGAATACCATTAGGCTTGACTCAGCTTAAAGGATTTGCAAGTATACCACCATCGATAGAACCGATTTTCTTTAAATTTGAATTTGCACATATCTTTTCATTCGACATGCTCATTGTAGTCTTTACATTCCTGTTTGTCGATATTTTTGACACTTTAGGCACTTTAGTTGGTGTATCTACAAAAGCAAATATGCTTGATAAAGACGGAAAAGTTCCCAATATCAGCAAATCATTTATGGCTGATGCGATAGGTACAACAGCAGGTGCAATTTTAGGAACAAGTACAGTTACAACATATGTTGAAAGTGCAGCAGGAGTATCAGAAGGAGGAAGAACCGGTATGACAGCAATGATTACGGCAATATGTTTTGCAGTAGCATTATTCTTCTCTCCGATATTTTTAGCGATTCCCGGAGCTGCAACAGCACCTGCATTAATTTTAGTGGGTTTATATATGCTTAGCCCGATAAAAGAATTAGATTTCAGTGATTTATCAGAAACAATTCCGGCTTTTATATGTATAATTTCTATGCCATTGGCATATAGTATTGCGGAAGGAATCACGCTGGGAGTACTCAGTTATGTGATAATTAATATATTATCCGGAAAGTTTAAGAAACTAAGTATAGGAATGTATATTTTGGCAATATTGTTTATTTTAAAGTATATATTTATATAGAAAACTGATACTGAAAGTTGTTATAAGATTATACTAATCAAAGAACAATAATAATTTCGTATCGTATACCACAAGAAAGGCATAGATGAAAATCATCTATGTCTTTTTCGTTTTTTTCAGGTCTACATCCATTAGCAATCATATGAAAGGTAGCAGTAGCATCAGGTTTAATTCTTATATCTTGTTTTTCTCCATAACTATCATCTTCAATTCTATCAAAATATCTGGTTTTTACTCTGAATTTTGTTCTTTTAGATGATGTATTCTTTATCTTTAATTCATAATAGCAAGAATTATTTTTGTATTTCATCAAAGCAATTCTGTATTCATACGAAGAAGATCGTCCATCAGTAAAAGCAACAGAAATTTTCTGCCATTCGGTAAATTCACCAAATGCACTATCAGCAGGAGGTAATATCCATGGATTTTGTTGAGCTTTAATCAATGAAAAGCAACAAATCATCAGAAAAGAAAAGAATAATAACCTTCGCATAACTATAAAAAGATATTAAATACATATTTTGCACAAACTTACAACATTCTTTGTAATAATTTAGTTCAGTTAGGAAAAAATTTATCATTTATGTATCCAACCTTGTTATAGATGACCACTTATTAACTAAAACGCAATAGCTATATTTATCATTATTTAGCGGTCGTTTGCCGACAGTTTCAGCTTTTTTATTGTGTTGTTTTCCAGTAGTGATTTTATTTGTGAAATAGCAACTTTATTGAGCTGAATAAGTCTTTCGGATTGCGATAGTCCTTGCCGAATAAGCAATGCATTTATACTCTCCATATTACTCAATACCACAAGTTGCTCCAATGTAGCATAATCTCTTATATTTCCACTATTGTCCGGATTATTATCCCGCCATTCTTTTGCAGTTATTCCAAATAGGGCAACATTAAGCAAATCAGCTTCGTTAGCATAAACAAAACTTGCTTGTTGTTTCGTGATTGCTTTTGGTATCAGGTTTTCTTTAATAGCATCAGTATGGATTTGATAGTTTACTTTGGCGAGTGTCCGCTGCAAGTTCCATTCTAATTTTAGGCGTTCGTTTTCTTCACTTTTTAAACGCTGGAACTCTTTTACAAGATAAATCTTGAATTGAGGACTAATCCACATTCCAAATTCAAACGCAATGTCAGGGTGTGCATAAGTTCCTCCATAACGTCCTGCTGTAGCTTTTAATCCTATTGCATTGGTTTTCTCGACCCATTCTTTAACGCTTAGTTTGTAACTATTTAAACCTGCCTGACTTTTAATTATGGCGAATTCGCCATAATTAAAATTTGGATTGTAAACCGATTCCCAAATACCAAGGTATTCAACTGTGTTACGATTTCGTAACCAATCGGAGATAAAGAAATCACCATCTTTAGCTCTCAACATATCAGTTAGCGATATATACTCTTGTTCTTTATTAAAAATAATAGTAATTTCCTTTCCTTCAACCTCTATTTTTCTGTTTCTTATCATAGTCTTATTTATTTAAGTTGCAAATGTACTAAAACATTCATTAATATTTTTACCTATATCATCTAAAAAACTGTTCTTCTTGCTCCTTTATAATTATTGAATTAATTTAGTTCAGTGAGGAAAAAATTTATAAATAAAAAAAAGGACAACAAACTCAACATCTGTTATCCTTCCATAAAAATTTAATAAAAAGTACTATACTTTTTTACTAATAATTCTTATGCTTCTTCGAACTTAATTACTTCTACAGGGCAGTTATCTGCTGACTCTCTGATTTCTGCATCATAGTCGGCGTAAGGTACACCTTCTTTTGCAATACATATATCAACGATTTCAAACACTTCAGGGCAAATACTTTCACACACACCGCATGAAGTACAATCCTCTTCTACCCAAACTTTTACTATTGCCATACTTTAAAATTTTGAATGATTTTTTAATATAATAAAACGGTGTGCAAGATAGCTCTTTTTAATTATATACGCAATATAAATATTTAAAATATTGTAATTTAGTCCTCTTCAAAATAAGCAAGGATATATTTATCGAATGATACAACCTAACCTATTTCAACAACTCCCCTACTTTTTCCCAGTTAACTACATTCCAAAATGCTTTTGCGTAATCAGTGCGTTTTGATTGATATTTTAGATAATAAGCATGTTCCCACACATCTAAAGCTAAAATGATTTTTCCTTTGTTATCAGAAAATGACATTAAAGGATTATCCTGATTGGCTGTTGAGACAATTTTTAGCTGTCCGTTCGGTTCTTTAATCAGCCATGCCCAGCCTGAACCAAATCTACTCGCTGCTGCAGCTTCAAAGGATTCTTTGAATTTTTCAACAGAACCAAAATTAGCTTTCAAAGCTTTCTCTACATCAGCAGTCATCTTACTCTTTGAAGGTGGAGTCAAAAATTCCCAAAAAAGCATATGATTATAATATCCACCACCATTATTTCTTACAGCAGTCTGAATATCAGAAGGTAATTCTTCAAAATTTTGAAATATCTCAACTATATCCTTTTTGAACAATTCAGGATATTTACTTAATGCTGCGTTTAAATTTTTGATGTATGCAGCATGATGGTTGTTGTAATGTATATACATGGTTGTACTGTCGATATACGGCTCTAAATCAGCATAACCGTAGTTTAATTTCGGTAAACTGTACTGTGCATTCACTGCTAAACTTGTCAGAATAGCGATGATAACTAAATTAATTTTCTTCATACGTAAATAATATATTAATAATGTGCTAATATGCTAATGTGCTAATGTGGTCTATATGTCACTCCATACTAATCACCAATCACTAATCACTAATCACTAATCACTAATTATAACCAACTGACTAACGATATTGTTTCAAATTTCCGCACAAAGATAATTCTATTAACATATATTTAAAATTATTTACTCGATATCTGTACTTTTTTGATGTATTCAACGTTATATGTATCACGATAGTAAAAAACTACATTTAGCTAATTTGAACAGGTCATTTTTTTTCTTACTTTTGTGAGTTTTATAGAATATCTTTTGAAAGGAAATAAAGTATGATTGATTATATTAAAGGAAATGTTGCTGAGTTAAATCCGACTTATGTTGTGATTGAAACAGCAGGTGTGGGTTACTTTATAAATATTGCATTGCCGATTTTTTCCACTTTAAACGGACAAGCTACAGCCAAACTCTTTATATATGAGGCAATCAGAGAAGATGCCTATACATTATTCGGCTTTATGACGCAAACAGACCGACAGCTTTTTCTTATGCTGATTTCTGTTTCCGGCATTGGTGCAAATACTGCAAGGATGATAATGTCATCATTTTCAGCAGCCGAAATTAAACAATTGATTGCTACGGAAAATGTAAGGTCTCTCAGTTCTATTAAAGGTATTGGCGCCAAAACAGCTCAACGAATTATTGTTGACTTAAAGGATAAAATCATAAAATTAAATGTTTCTTCCGATAGTGAAATATCTACCATGCCCGTACACAATGAAGTTAGAGATGAGGCTCTGTCAGCTTTATTGATGCTCGGTTTTGCATCAGGTGTATCGCAAAAAGCTATCGACAGTATCCTTAAAACTCAACCTGATATAACAGTTGAACAATTAATTAAACTTGCACTAAAAAATATTTGATGCTTACTACTATCTTTATCATTTAGCAGCAAATCATGGTTTTGAATAAGTATAAGAACTTTCTCATATTAGTTTTTTTATTGACTTTAGGTATTGCAACAGCTAATCTGAATGCTCTATCTGAGGCTAATATGCTTTTTCAAAATCCTGAAACAAACGATGTCGATTCTGATGAACAACCAATATCTCGTGATTATACAATAAGTAAAACTACTCAGGATAATTATGATGATATTAATAAAAAAATTCCTTTAGATGCGCCCCAGCCCGATAATGTAAAAACCACTGTAGAATATGATATAAACTCCGGCAATTATATTGTGCGAACACGTGTTGGAGATATGGAAATTGCTACTCCTTTCTCATTAACTGATAAAGAATATCAGAAAATATCTTCACGAAAAGAACAAAATGATTACTGGAAAGAGCTTAACGCAAAAGTTGAAGTCGATAACGAAGAAAAATTTAATATAACAGATATAAAATTCAATATTGGTAAAGCCGATAAGGTATTCGGTCCGGGTGGTGTGCAAATTAAAACTCAAGGTTCGGCTGAATTGATTTTTGGTGTTAAAACCAATAAACTCGATAATCCTACTCTAACAGAAAGGATGCGTAAGACAACAAATTTTGATTTTGATGAAAAAATTCAGATGAATGTAACAGGTTCCGTCGGGGATAAGGTGAATTTCAATATGAATTATAATACTGAATCTACTTTCGATTTTGATCAGAAATTGGTTAAATTAAATTACAAAGGAAATGAAGATGATATAATACGTAGCATTCAAGCCGGTAATGTCAGTATGCAACTTAACAGTTCGCTTATTTCGGGTAGCACAGCTCTATTTGGGTTACGTACGGATTTACAATTTGGTAAGTTAAGTGTATCGGCTATAGCATCACAGCAAGAATCAGAAACTAAAACCGTTAGCTCAAGGGGTGGTGCACAGACAACTAAGTTTGAGGTTAATATCGATAATTATGATGAAAATAAACATTTCTTTATAGGACATCATTTTCGCGAGAATTTCGAAACTGCCATGAGCAGATTGCCGTTTATTTCTTCAGGTGTAACTATCAATCGTATAGAAGTTTGGATAACTAACAAAAGGGCAAACTACGACCAAGCTCGGAATATTGTAGCATTTATGGATCTTGGAGAGCATGACAGAATTGATAATACTCATTGGACACCAAAAGGTTCGACAACATTGCCTCATAATGATGCTAACAGTTTATATCAAGAGATTATTGGTATTCAAGATGTTAGAGATATAAAGCAAACTAATGCAGTGCTTTCTTCAAGTCTTTCGACATATGGAATAAACGGTGGCGAAGATTACGAAAAAATAGAAAGTGCACGAAGATTAGAACCATCTGAATATACGTTTAATCAGGCTTTAGGAATACTTTCGCTTAGAAACACTTTAAATCCTGATGAAGTAGTGGGTATTGCATATGAATATACGCAGGGAGGAAATACTTATCAAGTGGGTGAATTTTCTACCGATCAGGTACAAGCTCCTAATGCGTTGATAGTAAAGCTGCTGAAAGGAACGGCACAATCACCCCAGTTAGCTATATGGGATTTGATGCTGAAGAATGTTTATTATCTGGGAGCTATGCAAATGCAAGCTGATAAATTTGAACTGAATATAGTTTATAGAAACGATTCTATCGGTACAAACTTGCGATATTTAACTGAAGGAAATATCAAGAACCAATTGTTATTGAGGGTAATGAATCTTGATAATTTAGACTTGAAACAGAACAATAACCCCGACGGTAAATTCGATTACATAGAAGGATACACAGCATTTTCATCAAGCGGAAGGATAATGTTTCCAGTGCTTGAACCCTTCGGCTCACATCTGAAAAAGATGATAGGTAATGATCAAATTGCTGAAAAATATATCTTCCAAGAGCTTTACGACTCAACTTTGGTTGTAGCTCGTGAAATGAGTGAAAAGAACAAATTCATGCTCGAAGGTGCGTATAAGGCAAGCAGCGGTTCTGAGATACGCCTTAATGCCATGAATGTGCCGAGAGGATCTGTTACCGTAACAGCAGGAGGTGCGACACTTAGCGAGAATGTCGATTATATTGTAGACTACACAATGGGAACTGTCAGCATCATTAATCAGTCGATAATTGAATCGGGCACACAAGTCAATGTGAAGTTAGAAAATCAGTCGATGTTTAACCTGCAACGCAAATCTTTGGTCGGAACACATTTAGAATATCAGTTTAGCAAGGATTTTAGTCTGGGCGGCACAATAATGCACTTATCCGAAATGCCTTTGACAAAGAAGGTAAACACAGGTAACGAGCCTATTTCCAATACTATATGGGGATTAAACACAGCATGGAAAGGACAATCACAATGGCTGACCAATATGCTCGATAAATTACCTTTTGTAGATGCAACCGCACCTTCATCCTTAGCTGTAAATGCTGAATTTGCACAACTGTTGCCGGGGCATCATAAGGCAGTAGGCAGTGATGGTTATGCCTATTTAGATGATTTTGAATCGACAAAAACAAGTTTCAATATTAATTATCCAATCAATTGGTATTTGGCAAGTACACCATCTATGTTTCCCGAATCAGCATTAAGTAATAATATTGAATACGGAAATAACCGTTCGCTTTTATCATGGTATTATGTCGATCCATTGCTCAATCAGGACAAGCCATCGACACCTGCTAATTTGAGAAATAACAAAGAATCTCAATCGAACCACAATACCCGCATAGTTTATATTCCGGAAATATTTCCTAACAGAGAAACACCATCGACATTGACAACGATGATGACTGTAATGAACCTTTCGTACTATCCTGATGAGAGAGGTCCGTATAATTTAGATGTTGATGGAATGGATGAAAACGGTAAGTTAAAATTCCCTGAAAAACGCTGGGGTGGTATTATGAGAAAATTGGATGTTACTGATTTTGAGACATCAAACATCGAATATATTGAATTTTGGATGATGGATCCATTTATCTATAATGATGGTACGGATCAAGGAGGAGATTTATATTTCAACTTAGGCGATATCAGTGAAGACATTTTAAAAGACGGTAAGAAATTCTTTGAGCATGGTTTACCTTTAGATGAGGACCCTACAAAAGTTGAAACAACTGTATGGGGACGAGTTCCGAGAACACAGTCGACTGTAACAGCCTTCGACAACACTGCCGGAGCAAGAGAAAAGCAAGATGTAGGATTAAACGGCTTATCGACAGAGCAGGAAAAGATATTCCCTACTTATAACAACTATATCGAACAAATTAAATCTAAAGTTAATGCCGCTACTTTGCAAAAGATGCAAGCCGACCCATTTTCGCCTATCAACGACCCTGCGGCTGATAATTATAGATTCTATAGAAACGCTGACTACGACAAGGAAAGTGCGGACATTCTAACAAGATACAAACGTTATAATGGTACCGAAGGCAATTCTCCGGATGCATCGGAAAGTAGTTTGAGTTATACGACTACATCTACCTCATTACCTGACAATGAAGATATTAACAACGACAATACTCTAAATGAATACGAAAGATATTATCAGTATAAAGTGCAGATAAGACCGGATAAAATGCAAGTCGGTACAAACTACATAACAGACAAAATAGTATCGAATGTCAGATTATTGAATGATAAAATAGAGCCGGTAACATGGTATCAATTTAAAATACCTTTAAGAGAATATGATGATAAAATAGGTAATATACGTAATTTCAAGTCGATACGCTTTGTTCGTATGTTTATGACGGATTTTGAGAAAGAAAAGCACTTGCGTTTTGCAACTCTTGAATTAGTAAGAGGCGAATGGCGAAGCTATACAAAACCATTACATGAGGTTGGCAAAACACCAATATCTGACGGCAAATTAGACGTGCAAGCAGTAAACATAGAAGAAAACTCAGAAAAATCACCTGTAAACTACATATTACCGCCGGGAGTAACCAGACAGACAGATCCCGGTCAGCCACAACTTATTCAGCAAAATGAGCAATCAATGTTGCTTAAAGTAACCAATTTAGCACCCGGAGATGCAAAGGCTGTATATAAAAACACATCATACGACATGCGTCAATACAAACGTTTACAAATGTTTGTGCATGCTGAAAAACTCATCGATGATGAATATAACCTGAAAGATAATGAGTTGACTTGCTTCGTCAGAATAGGCACTGATATGGTCAATAATTATTACGAATACGAAGTACCGCTTATGTTAACGCCACACGGCACATACAGTTCAAAAAATTCAAAAGACAGGGCAATAGTGTGGATGCCTGAAAATATGATTGATTTTCCTTTTGAAATACTTACAGATACAAAATTAAGGCGAAACAAAGACAAAGGAAGCTCACAAAACGTATCCAACATAAAACCATATACAGTATCCGACCCAAACAATCCACGTAATAGTGTAACAGTAGTCGGAAATCCATCTATATCCGAAGTGGAAAACATTATGATTGGAGTACGTAATCACAGTAATAATATTAAATCGGCAGAAATATGGGTAAATGAGTTGCGCATGTCGCAATTTAACGAGGAAAGCGGTTGGGCTGCACTTGCAAATGTGGCAATCGGACTGTCAGACTTGGGAAGTATTAATTTTGCGGGACGCGCAGAAACAGCAGGTTTTGGAAGCATAGAAAGCAAAGTAATGGAGAGAAGAAATGATGATTTATATCAAATGAATTTCTCAACATCTTTAGAATTAGGACGCTTTTTACCAAAAGGAGCTAAGATACAACTACCTGCATACTTCTCATATACCAATGAAACCATCAGTCCGAAATATAATCCCATAGATCAGGATGTCTTATTAAGCGATGCATTGGAAACGCTTAACAATCAGGCAGAAAAAGACTCATTACTGATGATTTCCCAGACGGTTCATACATCTAAAAATTTCACTATATCATCTGCAAAGGTTAATATTAAAAGCAAAAAACCACAATTCTACGACCCTGCTAATGTTTCGGTTTCTTACTCATATTCAGAAACTAACCAGCATAGTGCAGAAGTAGAACAAAATCTGATAAAACAGGAAAGAGGTTCTTTAAACTATAATTATTCATTTGAGAGTAAGCCATTTGAGCCTTTCAAAGAAAGTAAGAATCTCGACAAGCCTGCATTAAAGCTCATCAAAGATTTCAATATAAATTATTTGCCTAATTCAATTGCTTTCAACACAGATTTGAATAGACAATACTCACAAATTAAGTTGCGCGATTTCAATAATGATTATGGAGTAAGTAGTGGAAATGATGCATTAGACGTAACATTCAGTAAGGATTTCATGTGGAATCGTCAGTTTGATTTTAAATGGGATTTGACTAAGGCATTGAGGTTTAGTATACAGACAGCTACTAATGCAATTATAGAAGAACCATATTATACACCTGAATTAGGAAAAGAACATTATGAACACTGGAGAGACACAGTATGGTCGAACATCCGAAAATTAGGTACGCCGTACTCGTATCAGCAGGTATTTAATGCATCATGGAATATACCTATAAACAAGATACCGCTTTTAGACTGGATTACATCATTAAACACATCATATACAGGAAACTACAACTGGAACAGAACTGCCAAATTAAAAAACACTACAGATTTTGGCAACACAGCCACAAGCATGCGTTCCTATCAAATTGATGGACAGTTTAATTTTGAAACTTTATACAATAAATCAAGCTATTTAAAAGAGATAAATACGAGATTTACAGGCAATCAAAGAAAAATGCCAAATCCAAGTTTCAAACCGAAAACATATAATGAAATAATCCAAATTGAGAAAGGACAAAACAAAACAGTTCGACATAGATTAGGAAGTACCTCTTTCAAACTCACAGCAAAGGATAAAGCAGGCAATAAAGTTAATTTGAAATACAAAACCATCAGTCCGTCTGATATAGAGATAAGCGGTTTACAGAATATGGACAGCATTTCGGTAACATTAGTAACTTTCGACCCAAACGACAGAAGCACATCACAAAAGATTACGGATATTACCACACGTATGTTGATGAGTATCAGGCGAGCTTCATTTACCTATAGAGAAACAAACAGTTTAGTAATGCCGGGGTTCCTGCCTGATGTGCAAATGTTCGGTCAGCAAGCATATCCAAATAACAGATTTGCGCCGGGAATCGACTTTGCTTTCGGCTTACATAACGATAATACAATTGAGAATGCCATAGATCAAGGGTGGTTGTTTATGAGCGATTCGATAATAAGTCCGGCTAACACAGCTATCACATCCGATTTTGATTTGAAAGTAAACTTAGAGCCGATACCAGGACTAAAAATAGACTTAAATGCCAAGCAATACAAAGCATCCAACACCACTATTCACTATATGTTTGACGGTATGCCGACAACATTTAATGGCAGTTATAATATCACACAAATAGCTTTAGCAACGGCATTCAAATCAATAGGAACAGCAGAAAATAATTATAAATCAGAAGCATTTGATCAGCTTTTAGATAACAGAAGATATTTTGCAGCCAAATTAAACTCACAGTATACAGGCACGCGTTATCCTTCAACAGGCTTTATGAGCAGTCACCCGCTTGCAGACTCATACTACGATGATGATCCTAACAAAGCTACATTTGATGTAAACTCAACAGAAGTATTAATACCATCATTTTTAGCATCATATACAGGTAGAAACCCAGAAAAGATGGATACAAGTCCGTTTCTTTCGTTAATAAATATACTACCTAACTGGAGAGCAAGTTACGATGGTCTGTCAAGGATACCATGGGTAAAAGATAAGTTCAGATCAGTAAGTATCACACATGCTTACACCTGTCGATATAATATTGGTTCGTACACATCATACTCGACATGGGTAGCATTAGGCAATGACGACAACGCATTAGGATATATCCGTGATGTACAATCGAACAATCCAATTCCGTCATCGCCATATGACATATCATCTGTGTCGCTGACAGAACAATTCAGTCCGCTGATAGGAATAAATGCCACATTGAAAAACAGCATGACCTCCAAGTTGGAATACAAAAAGCAAAGAAATTTAGCATTAAATCTATCAAGCACTCAATTAGTTGATGCAATGACAGATGAATTTGTAATAGGATTTGGTTATGTAGTGAAAGATTTTGATGTGATATTGAAATTAAAAAACAACTCACAATCGAGAGTTAAAAACGATCTTAAAATCAATGCTGACTTATCTTATAAAGACATCAAATCATTATTAAGAAAGATAGATCAGAATTTAACGCAGGCATCAAGCGGAAACAAGTTATTAACACTCAAAATCATGGCTGATTATGTATTCAGTGCAAAAGTTAACATTCAGATGTTCTACGATCGTCAAGTAAGTACGCCTTTGATTTCCTCGACATTCCCAGTATCGTCAAGCAATTTTGGAGTAAGCTTTAAATTTATGCTAACAAGATAAATGTAAAAACTATTGTCTAAGAGTTTTGCCTAATCTCGAAAACATATCGATAAAAGCCTCATCAATCAAGTTAATATCAGTTGCACGTACAGGATTAATATCTATACCGCCGCGACGAGTATACATGGCAGCAACCATTAAAGATGAAGGTTTAAACACATCACTCAAACGTTTGAAAATCATTTCCGCTACTTCTTCGTGGAAATGATTTTCTTTTCTGAACGAAACAAGATAAGCTATAACAGATGATAAGTCGATAATGTAGTTTGATGTAATATTGACAAACAAATCGCCCCAATCAGGTTGATTAGTAACCGGACAATTAGACCTCAGCAAATCAGATCTGAAAGTATAATTTATAATTGTATCAGTGTAATTTCCTTTTAGAAGAGAAGGCGTTTCAGTAAAATGATTAAATTCTATGACATCTAATTCAGTTTCGGGCACTATATATTTCACATCAACATAATCCTTAAAAGCAAATAATTTCTTGTCAACATCAGAGAAAAAGCTTACTTCAACAGATGTTTCAAGTAATTCTGATAAATCCTTAGTAATAATATCTTTGACTTTTGCCTCTGCATCATACTGAGTTTTACCACATTTTTCCATATTGAAAGAATTCAGATATAGCTTAAAAGACTTGGATTCAACGAGATACGGACTATCAGCATTATATTTCATTTTCATCACACGAGAAACAGGCAATCCATTATCAGTCAGAAACGAAATTTCGTAAGCATTCCAGATATCATAACCAACAAAAGGAAGATTTGACGAATCGATACCATATTTAGAACGGTTTTCTAATCTATCTATACGAAACAGCACCGATTTATCATACGATTCGGGATATTGAGCCTCTTTACCAAGTTGAGAATCAGTTAAGTTTATCATAATTCAAATAGCTTTTGTTTTCTGACTCAACCATTCTTTTTCAGAAGTATTTAGATATGGAGACAATTTTTCATATACCATCTGATGATATTCATTCAGCCATAAGATTTCTTTGTCGGTCAGTAAAGCTTTATCAATCAGATTACTATCTATAGGGAAAAGCGTCATAGTCTCAAATTTCAGAAACTCACCGAAGTCAGTAGTTTGATCCTTCACAACAAGAATAAGATTTTCAGTTCTGATACCATATTCACCTTTACGATACAAGCCCGGCTCATTTGAGATAATCATTCCGGGTTGAAGGATGGTAGGATTTTCGTCCATACGTATGCTTTGCGGACCTTCATGCACATTTAAGAAATGCCCTACACCATGACCGGTACCATGACCATAATTCATACCTCTATCCCACAAAGCTTTACGAGCCAGAATATCTAATTGAGAGCCACGAGTTCCTATTGGGAAAACGGCTGTAGCAATACCTATATGTCCTTTCAGCACCAAAGTAAAATCGGCAGTCTGCTGAGAAGTAGGTGTGTCAAAAGAAAAAGTACGTGTAATATCAGTAGTTCCGTCAAGATACTGACCACCGGAATCGAGCAGTAAGATACCTTCAGGCAAAATGCTGGCATCAGAAGAATCATCAGCTTTATAATGAACTATAGCGCCATGATCGGCATAGCCTGCGATAGTACCAAAACTCTCACCATAGAACAAATCCTGTTCAGCACGAAACTTATACAATTTATCAGAAATAGATATTTCGGAGAGACTGCCTGAGTCGACATTGCTTTCGAGCCAGATAAAGAAACGAGTAAGAGCCACTCCATCCTTAATCATAGCATTACGAACACCTTCAATTTCCACATTATTTTTGATACTTTTAAGTGCAGTAACAGGCGATAAAGTATTCACAACTTCAGTCTTGATACATTCAAACAAAGACTGATTAATTTTATTACCATCAATTAAGACTTTTGTATCAGTAGAGATATTGGGCAAATCCTTATAAATATCGAGATAATCTTTAACCAAAACATCGTTGGATTTGAAATAAGCTTTCAGATTGTCATCAATTTTATCAGAAGAAATATAAATAACTGATTTGTCGAAAGAAACCGAAGCATAAGCAGTAGTAACAGGATTGTAATCCACATCATTACCTCTGATATTAAATAACCATGCAATATCATCTAAAGCATTCAGCACCAACATATCAGTCTGAGTATCAGATAAGCTCTTATGAACAAGAGCAATTTTTTCAGAACATGATTTACCAGCGTATTTTACATCAAAAGCAAACACTTTTTCGCTCGGAATAGCAGGTCTGTCCAACCAAATATCTTTGATCAAGTCGATAGATGATAAACTGATACCATACGCAGCAAACAACTTACCCATTGTTGCATAAGCATTTACAGAGAAAAGCAGCGGATTTACTCCTACCCTATCACCGACTTTCAACTCACCGGCAATCCATTTCAGCATATCCGGAGTATCAGGCAAACCCATTTTCATAGCAGCGAAGCCCGTACCTTTTAACTGATCATCAGCTTGAATAAAGTAGCGTGAATCCACCCATACAAAAGCTTTATCAAGAGTTACAACAGCAGTGCCGGCGGAACCAGTAAAACCACTAATCCAATCTCTTTCTTTCCAATAATCAGGAATATACTCGCCGGCATGAGGGTCGGTACCCGGAATTATATAAGATGCTATGTCATTTTTCGACATTTGGTGGCGTAAAGCAACTAATCTGTTTTTGATATCGTTCATAATCTTTATAATAGCTACGCAAGCGACACAACTGTTTTCTGTTTATGATATACTTTTGTATATCTTTCTATAAATCTCTGAATAAACAGGAGTTGGTATATTATGTTTTTGCCCTAATTTAACAACCACACCCACAAGAGTTTCGACTTCAGTGTGTTTTCCGGCAATATAATCACTATTCATTGAAGATGTAGACCCGGCAGGTAAGCTTCCACCGTATTTCATCATTTCATCAATGATACCATCGTGCAGTTCAACCCCTTCTGCCTTCGAAATAGCAAAAAGCTCATTCATAATTGCAAGATACATTGGCTTTTTGTCTTCATCCCAAACTAAACTTTGAAAATCCGAATCTAAATATGTAGATAAAGCAGCCGTAGTCGATATAAAAAAGAACTTACGCCATATAGCTTTAATAGCATCTTCTTTAAGAGTTACTTCGATACCTGCATCCTTAAATAACTTTTCGATGTAGACTAATTGGTCTGAGGTCTTCTTTTCATGCCCAAAATGCATAAAGTGAACATTACCGGTATCTTCGATTACACCCGGAGCAGTTAACCTTGTGATAATATATACGCAACCATACCACACTTCATTTTCAGAAAAGAAATTCCGCAAGCGAGAAGTATTATCTATCCCATTTAGCAATGGCAAAATAACAGTATGCTTTCCCACCATAGGTTTGATTTGCAACATAGTAGCATCTAAATCATAACTTTTGGTAGTCAACACGATATAATCTACTACACCAATATCTTCAACATTATCAGTAGCTATAGCGGGTTTAGTCACAAAACTTTGATGTTCATCAGTGACTTTCAATCCATTTTCACGAATAGCAATCAGATTAGCTCCACGAGCAACGAAGCTGACAGATATTTCGGGGTGAGATTCGGCATAATGAGAAAGCAGACCACCATAATAGCCACCTACCCCACCTATGCCAACAAAAGCAATTTTAACCGGATGTTGAGTTGATATATTCATTTTAAAAAAATTACAATCTGTTTAAAACCTGACGAATTTTTTCGTAAGTCTTGATTGTATTAGGAACAAGCGGCAACCTCAATTTGTTTTCGATATACCCCATAACTGCAAGCATACTTTTAACACCTGCGGGATTACCTTCTACAAATAAAAGTTCAATTAATTCAGTAAAATTATGATGAATAATTCGAGCATTTTCATAATCTCCTTCTAAAGCCAGCCTAGCCATACGACTAAATTCCTTAGGAAAAGCATTACCAATCACAGAGATAACACCAACAGCACCAAGAGTAATCAATGGGAAAGTAATACCGTCATCACCGGAAATTACCATAAAGTCGGCCGGTTTATTCTTAATGATATCATCAATTTGAGAAAAATTACCGGACGCTTCTTTTACGGCACAAACATTTGAAAACTCATTTGCAAGTCGTAGCGTAGTTTCGGCAGTCATATTTACACCGGTCCTTCCGGGTACATTATAAAGAATAATTGGTAGTGAAGATGCATTCGCAATTGCAGCAAAATGCTGATAAAGACCCTCTTGTGAAGGTTTATTATAGTATGGAGTAACAGAAAGAATTGCATCAATTCCATTCAAATCCACATGCTGAATTTTGTTGATAATTTCTTTAGTGTTATTCCCTCCAATTCCATATACAATAGGGACTCTGCCATTATTGACATTTATAACAAATTGTTTTATTTCCTCCTTTTCTTCATTAGTAAGAGTAGGAGTTTCAGCAGTCGTACCGCACACAACTAAATAATCTGTTCCATTTTTTATCTGATGTTCAACAATACGTGCTAAAGCATCAAAATCTATAGAGTCATCTTCTTTAAAAGGTGTTATTAATGCAACACCCATGCCTTTCAATTTGTTATTTATCATTGGAAAAAATCGTGTATTTGGTTGCAAAAATACATTTTTAATCGTTAGTTTGTATACTTTTTAAGTAAAATAATATTTGATTAAATAAAAATGAATATTCTAAATCATTGATATTGGCTTCTTTTTCTTCTAAAAATGAATTCAAATCAAGTTCAAAATCATAGATACTAAGCTCTGATTTTCTTATACCGGCTTTAAATTTTGCATTGGAATAAAGTGCCAAATACTCCAACTGAATATGTTTCTCTTTAGAAAGATCAATTAATAAATCATATTCATTCTGATTCATAAATCCAATCAATTCTTTTGATGGCTTCTTAAAGCACGAATAATCACCCGGAAAAGTAATTCTGTATTCAGGATACATGGCTGAAGTAATCTTTCTCTTTTCAATATAACCTATAGCGGTAACCTTCTTACCATCAGCAATTAAAGATTGAATAATTTCTTTTGTTTTAGGGTTTTTCTCAGTATAATTACTTTCAAACAACAATAGGATTGACTTTGCCTGATAATAATTTACAAATTGCTTATCCCTTGTTGTGTTTTTTGATAGTTTATTATATCTTTTTAAAAACAACCTATTTGTAATTTTTTTAATCATATAATTATTAAAATAAAGTTCCCATTATAGGCTGATTATTAGTTGTTTTCTTAATTTCATCATCTTTGTTTTTATCATCTTTATTTTCATTACTTTCAGAAGAATCTTTTTTAATCATTTGTAAAAAAACATCTTCACTAATGATTTCAACTCCAAGACTATTAGCTTTTTTCAATTTTTCTGGTCCGACATTTTCACCTGCAAGCAAAAATGATGTTTTAGACGACACGCTACCCGAATTTTTTCCTCCATTCAATTCGATCATATTTTTATATTCATCTCTTGAATGATGTGAGAAAGTACCACTTATCACGATAATTTTACCTTCAAGTATATTGGTTACTTCTTTTTGTTGCTCTTCTGAAATGGCTAAATTTAAACCATAATCTTTTAATTTGTTGATAATTTCGATATTATTTTTATCACTAAAGAAGTTAATTACACTATTTGCTATTCTTTCTCCAATCTCATCAACACTTATCAAAGATTCAAAATCAGCACTTTCAAGAGCCTCAATATTCTTAAAAGCCTGAGCTAATTTTTTCGCAACAGTTTCACCTACAAATCTAATCCCTAAAGCAAATACCACCCTTTCAAAAGGTACTTCTTTAGATTTATCGCATGATGTTTTTATATTTTGTGCAGATTTATTGCCAAGTCTTTCTAATTTTGCTAAATCCGAAACCTGTAAAGTGTAAATATCTGCTACATTATGCAGCATACCATTATCATATAAAAGAGCTATTGTTTCTGTACCCAAACCTTCGATATTCATGGCTTTGCGACTAACAAAATGCTCTATTTTACCTTTTATTTGAGGTGGACAATTACTTTCATTCGGACAATAATTAGCGGCTTCACCTTCGTAGCGTATCAGTTCTGAATTACATTCAGGACAATTTTTAATAAACTGTACTTTATCACCAATCATAAAACGCTGATCAACTGCTACTTCTGTTATCTTGGGAATAATTTCTCCACCTTTCTCAACATAAACCATATCGCCTATATGCAGGTCGAGAGCCTCTATTATATCAGCATTATGAAGTGATGCTCTTTTTACCACAGTTCCTGAAAGCTGCACCGGATCGAGATTGGCTACCGGAGTTACGGCACCTGTACGTCCCACCTGGTAGGATACAGAGTTTAATCGTGTTAAAGCCTTTTCTGCCTGATATTTATATGCTATAGCCCAACGCGGTGATTTTGCTGTAAATCCTAAATTTCTCTGTTGTTCGAAATTATTTACTTTAATTACTATACCATCAGTTGCAACAGGCAAGTTTTTTCTTTCAACATCCCAATATCTAATAAATTCAAAAACCTCATCAATGGTTTTACATACTTTTATAGCATCTGACACTTTGAAGCCCATTTGCTTTGCCGACTGCAAACTATCAAAATGTGATGCAAAAGGTAAATTACCACCAAGTAAACTGTAAAAATACGCATCTAACTTTCTGGAAGCCACAATAGAAGAGTTTTGTAACTTTAAAGTGCCCGATCCTGCGTTTCTCGGATTAGCAAATAAAGGTTCTTCCTGTTCCTCTCTCTCTTTGTTGATTTCATCAAAAACCGACCATGGCATAAGAATTTCACCTCTTATTTCAAATTTTTGCAAATACTCGCCATGAAGCATAAGAGGTATACTTCTGATAGTTTTTACGTTTTGCGTAACATCATCACCTTTTTCTCCATCACCTCGTGTTACAGCTCTTTGCAGCTTACCATTTTCATAGATTAAGGAAATAGAAGTGCCGTCATATTTCAACTCGCAAACAAGTTCGAAATCCTCATTAAGCAATTTGGCTACACGCTGATAAAACTCCTGTACTTCACCTTCCGAATATGTATTCGCAAGAGAGAGCATCGGATATTCATGTTTAATTTGCGTAAAAGAGGTGTTTATATCGCTACCCACCCTTTGTGTAGGAGAAAGCGGATCGAAAAATTCAGGAAATTGCTTCTCAAGATGAGACAGATGTTGCATTTTCATATCAAAATCTACATCTGAAATAGTAGGATTATTCAGGACATAATAATTGTAGTTATGTTGATGCAACTCTGTTCTTAAAGATTCAATTTCCTCGCGTACCATAAAAAATTTTATTTCTGCAAATTTAGTTTAATTTAATTAGAAAATCAATTTAAGTAAATCAAAAATTAATTAAATCCATTCGCAAAGCAGCATCAGTATTATAATAGACAGATACTCATGTAACACATTATCTCATTGGTTAACATTAGCATCCAAAATCATCTTTGACAACCGATTATAAAGCTCTAAAAGTTCGTTATTGTGTTTTAGAGCATCTCTATGTTTGTTAATAATAGTCTGGTTGTTTCTTTTAGCCGGACCGGTTTGTGCTTCGTTCGGACTTAGTTGCTGTATTTTTTCAGCCGTTTCAATTATTAATGGTTTGATTATTTCAAATGGCAGATTAGCCGACTCCACAATATCAGAGGAGATTTGATATAAATGATTTACAAAATTATTAGCAAAAACTCCGGCAAGATGAAGATTTAATCTTTGCTTTGAATTAATCTCATAAACATTATTGCAAATGGATTTAGCTAATTCAAAGAGTTTTAAAGATACTTGCTTGTTTGATGCTTCAATGCAAATTGGTATATCATTAAAATCAACCTCTTTAGCTTTTGAGAAAGTTTGGAAAGGATAAAATGAACCATAATTTTTCTTCTTCCCTTTAAAAATATCAATAGAAACACTGCCGGCAGTATGCACATGTATAGCATTCGGAGATAAAGGCAATTCAATTAAAGATTCTAAAGCATCATCATTTACTGCATAAATATAAATATCAGCATTTTGACCGATTTCAGAAATATTAATTGTATAAGGCACATGCAATATGTCAGCTAAAGCTTTAGCAGAAGTTTGAGTTCTACTGTATAACTGTATAATCTCATGACCGACTTTTTGCAGAGCCTGTGAGAGATGAGTAGCGAGGTTACCTGCACCTATAATTATTATTCGCATATTATTTCTCCTGTTTCTCATATGCTTCAACAATTTTCTGTACAAGTTTATGTCGTACAATATCATTTTTATCAAAATACACACGTGCAATTCCTTTAATATTTTTCAATACAGATAAAGCATCTATAAGTCCGGATTTCTGAGCAGGAGGCAAATCTATTTGAGTAATATCGCCTGTAACAATCATCTTAGTATTCAATCCCATCCGGGTCAAAAACATTTTAATCTGATGAATAGTAGTATTTTGAGCCTCATCCAAGATAACCACCGCATCACTTAATGTCCTACCACGCATAAAAGCCAAAGGTGCTATTTGAATCACACCATTCTCCATATACTCTTTCAGTTTGACCGGTGTAATCATATCTTGCAATGCATCATATAAAGGCTGCAAATACGGATCTATTTTCTCCTTCATATCACCGGGTAGAAATCCAAGTTTTTCACCGGCTTCAACAGCAGGACGACTTAGAATGATTTTCTTAACCGATTTGTTTTTAAGTGATTTAACAGCTAAAGCAATTGCTGTGTAAGTCTTACCGGAGCCAGCCGGACCAATAGCAAAAAGTAAATCATTATCGTCAAATTCTCTGACTAATTTCTGCTGATTTGGAGTGCGGGCAACAACCGACTTCCCATTCACTCCATGCAAAATAAGATTATCATATTTTAGTTCTTGAGGCTCTACACCCTTAACTATCTGTATGATATTATCTTCATTAAGAGCATTATTTTCAATACAATATTTCTCTATCTTTTGCAGATGTTGAATTAGATTATTAACACGACTATCTTCGCCTTCAATTTTCATAGTATGACCTCTTGCAGTTATCCTCACATTAGGAAACAAGTTTTTAATGAGGTGAATATTAGAATTATTCACCCCATAAAAAACAAGAGTATCAGTATGTTCCGAGAGTTCGAAAATATGGTCGTTCATAAAAGCTTATTAATATGCAAATAGGGGATAATCAGCCATTAAATCGTTAACACGCTTACGTACAGAAGCAATCACCTCCTCATTATCAACATTTGCAAGTACAGTTTCAATCATATCTGCAATTATAGGCATCAAATCTTCTTTAACACCACGAGTTGTAATAGCCGGTGTTCCGAGACGTATGCCTGAAGTCTGAAAAGCAGAACGAGAATCGAAAGGTACCATATTCTTATTACAGGTAATATCGGCTTCAACAAGCACCTTCTCAGCCACTTTACCTGTCAGTTCAGGAAATTTAGAACGTAAATCAACAAGCATAGAGTGATTATCGGTACCGCCCGAAACAATAGTAAAACCTTTAGAGACCAAAGCATCAGCAAGAGCCTTAGCATTTTTTTGTACTTGTTTTTGATATTCTTTGTATTCAGGTTGTAAACATTCTCCAAAAGAAACAGCTTTAGCAGCTATAACATGTTCGAGAGGTCCGCCTTGAATACCTGGAAAAACAGCAGAATCGAGCAAGGTAGACATCATTTTAACTTCACCTTTTGGTGTTGTTTTACCCCATGGATTAGGAAAATCTTTACCCATAAGTATGATACCACCACGTGGTCCGCGTAAAGTTTTATGTGTAGTAGAAGTTACAACATGAGCATATTTCACAGGATTATCCAACAATCCGGCAGCAATAAGTCCGGCAGGATGTGCCATATCAATCATCAGAATTGCTCCTACCTTATCAGCTATTTCGCGCATTCTCTTATAATCCCATTCGCGTGAATATGCAGACCCACCTCCGATAATCAATTTTGGTTTTTCACTTAGAGCCACTTCCTCCATTTGGTCATAATCGACACGACCCGTATCTTGCTTTACATTATATTCAAGCGGGCGATAAAGAATACCGGAACTGTTAACTAAAGAACCATGCGATAAATGTCCACCATGAGCAAGATTTAACCCCAAGAACTTATCACCAGGATTTAGGCAAGCCAGAAACACAGCAGCATTAGCCTGCGCACCGGAGTGAGGTTGTACATTAGCCCACTCAGCTTCAAAAATTTCTTTTAATCTGTCGATTGCAATTTGCTCAGACTCATCAACCACCTCGCAACCCCCATAATATCTTTTCCCCGGATATCCTTCAGCATATTTATTAGTTAGAACAGAACCCATTGCTTCCATAACTTGTTGACTAACAAAATTTTCAGAAGCTATTAATTCAATACCCTTTAGTTGACGCTTTTTTTCACGTTCGATAATGTCGAAAATTACACTGTCTCTTTTCATTGTTTTATATTATATATTGTATCTGTTTAATTAATTATCAATCTTTATTTAAAAATTCTTCAAAGTTACCTACTTTTATAGTATAACCTAACTGTTGATAGTAATTTATTAAATTAATTTTTATTTTTTCGGCATCTATATCATGATTTGATTCCTGTATTTGCCGTTTAACTGTATTTGAAATCACACCATCAACAAGATCTTCTCTTATATCATTTACTAATTGTATAAATTGAGAATCATCTCTTTCATTAAGTAAGATAGAGTTGATGGCAATTAAAACGTTTGCAGCCTCATTATTATCTGTAATACTAACTTGTTCAGGTTTAAGTGAGACATCATAAATCCTAAATGCATTCAATAACTCTTGAACAGCCTGAAAGCGAGCATTATAAAACAATAACCCCTCAGACATAAGTTTTTCAATTCTTGGTGTAATAAGATGTGTTAGAATATTAACATTCAGTTTAGCATAATGAGTTTTAGAAATATCGCCTAATGCTTCTAATGTAATTGGCATATCAGAAATATCACCCGTAACTTCATTAAAGTAAAGTCCGCTCACTGAAAGTTTTACATATTTAGAAATAAAATTTGTTGAAGTCTCAATTACAAACTTACCACGACTATCAGTTTTAGTTTCAAATACACGGTCTGTTTTACTCAAATCCTTTTTTAATTCAAAAAAACTAATATCACTCCCGGAGACAAAGGGACCCTTTTCGGCAAACCCTTCGACAGAGTTTAGTTTCATCTGTTTTAGAGATTCCATATCGCATGAAAACAACAGTAGCGATAACAATATGCTGAATAAAAATGCAGGTCTCAATTACTTTTTCTTTAATTTTATATCTTCTTGACTAACTTCTCGCTCGCAATATCTGCATTTCAAACGAACTTTATTATCTTCTTTGATAACAAAAAACTTAGTAGGAATTTGCTGATGATTAGTAATACAAACCGGATTGGCACAGTGCATTACATCATTTATTTCATCACCTAAAACAAGCGCACGCTTCTCAACCACTTGGTATTCCTTGATAATATTAATACTTGCATTAGGAGCTATAAGAGCAATTTTACTTATTTCGTCATTTGCAAGATATCTGTCTGATATTTTAATGATACCTTTAGCTGTCATCCTTTTACTATCATAATTATTTCCGATAGTAAGTGGCTGGTTGTAATACTTTAAGCGAAGAATAGACACAACCTGAAACACTTTTTCAGCAGGTATATGATCTATAACCGTACCGTTTCTTAGAGCTGCGACTTTAAGTTCTTTTTCCATTTTGTAGTGGTAATTTACTGTTAATCAATTACGTTTAGTACTTTTGATAATATAGCTTGTCGAACATATAAACCATTCTGAGCTTGCTGGAAATAATATGCCTTCCCATTCGAATCTACATCCATATTTATTTCATTGACACGAGGTAGCGGATGTAAAATTTTCAAATTTGATTTTGTATTATCTAACATATCATTATGCAATGTATAAACATTTTTCACATGTTCATATTCCATCAAATCTTGAAATCTTTCCTTTTGAACCCTTGTCATATAAAGGATATCAGCATCATTGAAGTTATCGTTAAGTTCTACTGACTCACTGAAATTAATTTTATTCTTTTTACAAAAGACTCTGTATTCCTCAGGAATTTTTAGTTCTTCAGGAGCAATAAACTTAAAAGTAGGATTGAAGTGCGACATCGCATGAACCAAAGAATGCACTGTCCTGCCATATTTTAAATCTCCAACCATACAGATATTCAAATTTTCAAGTGTTCCCTGTGTTTTAAGTATAGAGTACAAATCGAGTAAAGTCTGCGAAGGATGTTGATTTGCACCGTCGCCTGCATTAATAATTGGCACAGGAGAAATTTCAGATGCAAAACGAGCAGCTCCTTCAAGCGGATGACGCATTACGATTGCATCAGCATAGCAGCTTACCATATGAATAGTATCGTTTAGTGATTCTCCTTTTGATGCACTTGAAGTAGCAGCATCGGAAAAGCCTATAACCTTTCCGCCCAGACGAACTACGGCAGTTTCAAAACTCAGGCGAGTACGCGTGGAAGGCTCAAAAAACAAAGTAGCTACAACCTTTCCTGCTAATAAATCGTTATTAGGATTAGCCTCAAACTGTTGAGCCGAATTAAGAATACTTAGAATTTCATCTTTGTTATAATCAATAATTGAAACTAAACTTTTGTTCATACTTAAATTAATGTGCTAATATGTTAATGTATCAATCCCGATAAATCGGGACAAGTTATGCTAATATGCTAATATGTCAATTCAATAATATACCAATAAAAAAACCAACAAAACCTATATTCGATTTTTGTTGGTCATAAAAAATAAAGTGTAAAAAATTGCGCTGACTTCTAAAGTCAAATACCTGATAATATGTTAAGTATATTTCCTTCATGTCCGGTTGCAAAGGTATTAAAAAACTTGCAATTTATCATTAATTTTTTCAATAAATAATATTCAGCTTTACGATATTCTCTAATTTACCTATTAAGTAATCTTTATTTGTAAGTGGCACGAGTATTTCCAGCTCACAAATATCTGTAAAATTCTTATTTGAAATTTCAGCATTAGCATTGTTTATTGTGCTCATAACAATATCAACAAACTGATAATCACATGTGATTTTTATCTTGGACTTAACATCTACCTGAATAATAGTAGCCTGTAACAAAGCATCAGAAGCAGCTTCTTTGTAAGCAGTTACCAAACCTCCTGTACCCAACAACACACCACCAAAATATCTAACTACAACCACCAGCACATTAGTCAGGTTACGTGACTGAATTTGCCCAAATATCGGTCGACCGGCAGTTCCTGGTGGTTCGCCATCATCATTAACTCTATATTCACTACCATCATTTCCAAGAATATAGGCATAACAAACATGTCGAGCATCGTAATACTTCTTTTTGAAGTCCGCAATATATTCCTTAATCTCCTCAATGTCCGACACCGGCATGGCAAAAGATAAAAATTTACTACCTTTTTCTTTATAAATACCTGATGAAGAAGTTTGAATTGTTAGGAATGATTGAGACATAAAAACTTAAAATTTTATTTAAAAATGCAAATTTACAAGAAATAATTTATCTTTGTCGAATTATAAAAATTTCGAGTAAGTAAAAACAGGTAAAGTTTTAATATTATGTATGAGTCATTATTAGAATTAGATCCCGTAAAGATAAACTTCAATGCGGGAGGGATGCATGTCATCAACGTCATTTTAAGTTTTGTAATGTTCGGAGTAGCTTTAGGAATCAAGCCACGTGAATTTATCACATTGTTTAAAAAGCCAAAATCTTACATTCTCGGAGTAATTTCTCAAATCATTGCACTTCCGTTATTAACATTCTTACTTGTGATTACGTTCAGTAACATAATAACTCCTACAGTTGCCATGGGAATGATATTAGTAGCCTCTTGTCCGGGTGGTAATATATCTAACTTTATGTCTTCGCTTTCAAAAGCAAATATTGAATTATCGGTAGGCTTGACAGCTTCGAATACAGTGTTGTCGGTTATAACAACTCCCGGTAACTTTGCATTGTGGGGAAGTTTATATGTGAGATATATCAACAAGCACGGTATACATGCACTTCAGCCACTTGAAATAGACAAATGGCAGATGTTTGAGACTGTGTTTATACTTTTAGGTATTCCATTAGTATTAGGGATTCTATTTGCACATTTTTTACCAAAAGCAACGCAAAAGATAAAAAAACCTATACAAGTCTTGTCGATTGTGTTCTTTCTTGCAATGGTGATATTAGCATTCTCAAATAATTTCAATTTATTCTTACAATATATTTTATTTGTATTTTTCATTGTTCTAATACATAACGCATTAGCATTGAGTACCGGTTTCAGTATAGGTAAGATTTTCAAATTACCTGATGCTGATGTGCGAACATTAACAATTGAGACAGGCATTCAAAATTCAGGTTTGGGATTAGTTTTACTTTTCAATCCTAAGATATTTCCTCCGGAATTACAATTAGGAGGAATGTTGTTTATCACAGCATGGTGGGGCATATGGCATATAGTTTCAGGATTGGGAATATCTGCTTTTTGGAGTAGAAAACCCTTAAAGCAATAATCATTTCATATTAATCTATCATGTCGAAAATTTACGAAAACAGCTTAGCATATTTAATAAGTAAGAAATATGTTAACTGGTCATTCAAGAAATTTTACAAGGAAGTTATAGTAATTGGTAAAGAAAATATACCTATCAACAAGCCAGTAATTTTTGCACCCAATCATCTTAATGCATTGATGGATGCACTTGCAATCCTCTCGCTCCCACCTTTCCGACAAGTAAAAGTTTATTTAAGTCGAGCCGACATCTTCAAACTACCCAAACCAATTGTAAAATTCATACATTTCACCAAGATAATGCCGGCATATCGCATGAGAGACGGTTTTGAAAACCTCTCGAAGAACAAAGAGTCATTCTCGATGGCGGATGAAGTGCTTTTAAACGGAGCCTGTATGTGTATGATGCCCGAAGGAGATCAAGGTTTAGAACACAAAATACGACCTTTAGTAAAAGGGATTTTCAGGATAGCTTTCAGTGCACAACAAAAAATGACTGATGGTAAATCCGTACAAATAATACCTGTTGGTCTAAATTATGGCGACTTCGTAAAGCAAGGTAAACATTTAATAATCAATATAGGAAAACCAATTAATGTGGCTTCTTACTATAAAGATTATGAAGATAAACCTTCAATTACTATCAATACTATCAAAGACAAATTAAAAGAAGAGTTAGAAAAATTAGCATTGCATATAGATTCGGAAAAATACTATGATAGTTTTTTAACTATGATAGAAGTTACAAATGAGCAATATTTAGAATGGCTTGGATTGAAAAACAACACATACAATCTTTTTATTGCACGACAGAAAGCTGCTGAAAATTTAAAAACAGGGATAACTGAGCAAGCTGATATAATTGAGGACTTGAATAAGGTATGTAAAACGTACAAATCAAGTATGCAAAAGAGAAAATTCGACTTTGCAACATTTAACAAGAAAGTTCCGACACCCTCAAAAAACATCTTTAATTATCTAACATTCATTGCTTTGTCGATTTTAGCACTACCGGGAATTATACTAAACATCATACCCTATTTTATAGCATCACAAATACCTAAACTGATGAAAATTGAGTTCGAAGGATTTTTCAGTTCAGTATATTATGTTGCAGGTATAGTACTTTTTCCTCTATTTTATTTAATACAGTCATTAGTTCTTTTATCAGTTTTCAGCATACCGTTATGGTACATTTTTTTAGCATTACCTGCACATTATTTTTTGGGTAAACTAAGTCTGCATATGAAGTGGAAATTACATGAAATTATGCAAGATATTCGTTATTATATATTCGCAAAAAGTAAAAAGAAAAGATTTGACGATTTACATACTTTGAGAAACACTATTTTAAAACATGCAAAGTATTTATATAAGCATGTAAAATAATCTTGAAGCATTAATAACTAACAAGTTAATGCATATACACAACTATATTGTAAATGTGCAATAAATTTAGTATTTTTGCGGACTAAAATTTAAAACAATCAATAAACAATTAATAATTATGAGTAACACAAAAAGAGTGTACACCTTTGGTAATGGTAAAGCTGAAGGTAAAGCAGACATGAAAAACCTATTGGGTGGTAAAGGAGCCAATTTGGCTGAAATGAATCTAATAGGTGTTCCGGTACCTCCGGGGTTCACAATTACGACAGATGTTTGTACAGAGTATTATAAACTTGGAAAAGACAAAGTAGTAGAACTTTTAAAGCCGGAAGTTGAAGCTGCAATTGCAGGAGTTGAAGTATTAATGAATTCAAAATTCGGAGATATTGATAACCCACTTTTAGTTTCTGTACGTTCAGGCGCACGTGCATCTATGCCGGGAATGATGGACACCATTCTTAATCTTGGATTAAATGATGCTGTTGTAGAAGGTTTGACACGTAAGACAGGTAATCCTCGATTTGTATGGGATTCATATCGTCGTTTTGTACAGATGTATGGAGACGTGGTTTTAGGCATGAAACCCGAAAACAAAAACGATCACGACCCATTCGAGTTGCTTATAGATGAGATGAAAGAAGAAAAAGGTGTTCATCTTGATACAGATTTAACAGTAGATGATTTAAAAGAATTAGTTAAGAGATTTAAAGCAGCGGTTAAAAGTCAGACCGGCAAAGACTTTCCTGATTCAGCATATGAGCAATTATGGGGAGCAGTATGTTCAGTATTCGACTCATGGATGAACGACAGAGCAATCCTGTATCGTAAGATGGAAGGTATACCTGCAGAATGGGGAACAGCAGTAAACGTACAGGCAATGGTATTCGGCAACATGGGCGAAACTTCCGCAACAGGAGTATGTTTCAGTCGCGATGCTGCAACAGGTGAAGATCAGTTTGTAGGTGAATATTTAATTAATGCACAAGGTGAAGACGTAGTAGCAGGAATTCGCACACCAAACCAGATTACAAAGATAGGTTCGCAAAGATGGGCTGTATTAGCCGGAGTTTCTGAAGAAGACAGAGCATCTAAATATCCTTCACTTGAAGAAGCTATGCCTGTAATCTACGAAGAACTGGATATGCTGCAAACTAAATTAGAAAATCACTATAAAGACATGCAGGATATGGAATTTACCGTTCAAGAAGGTAAATTGTGGTTCTTGCAAACTCGTAATGGTAAACGTACAGGAGCAGCAATGGTAAAAATTGCTATCGACATGTTGAAACAAGGCATGATAGATGAAAAAGCTGCTTTGCTTCGTATCGACCCATTAAAATTAGACGAATTATTACATCCTATTTTCGATAAAAAAGCTGAAAAGAATGCAAGAGCCATTGCAAAGGGCTTAGCAGCATCACCGGGAGCAGCAACAGGAAAAATCGTATTTAATGCTGATGATGCAACTGCATGGGTAGCAGCAGGTGAAAAAGTTATTATGGTGCGTGTGGAAACATCTCCTGAAGACTTAGCAGGTATGGCAGCCGCAGAAGGAATTTTAACAGCACGTGGAGGTATGACATCACATGCGGCAGTAGTAGCTCGTGGTATGGGAAAATGCTGTGTATCGGGAGCAGGTACATTAAAAATCGATTATGCAGCTAAAACAATGTCGGTTGATGATGTTGTACTTAAAGAAGGTGATTATATTTCTTTAAATGGCTCGACAGGTGATATTTATTTAGGACAAGTTGCAACTCAGGAAGCTGAATTGGATGAAGACTTCACAACATTAATGGAGTTATCTGAAAAATATACAAAAATGTCAGTTCGTACCAATGCCGACACACCACATGATGCTTCAACAGCTCGTAAATTCGGTGCAGTTGGTATAGGATTATGCCGTACAGAACATATGTTCTTCGAAGGTGATAAGATTAAGGCTATGCGTGAGATGATTTTAGCTGAAAATGCTGAAGGCAGACGTAAAGCTCTTGCAAAAATTCTACCTTATCAACAAGCCGACTTCGAAGGAATTTTCGCAGCTATGGATGGATGTCCGGTAACAGTACGCTTACTCGACCCACCATTACACGAGTTCGTTCCACATGATGAAAAAGGTCAGCAAGAAATGGCTGTTGCTATGGGAGTTTCAGCAAAAGCAATCAAAGAACGTGTAGACTCATTACACGAAATGAACCCAATGCTTGGTCATCGTGGTTGCCGTTTAGGTAATACTTTCCCTGAAATAACTGAAATGCAAACTAAGGCAATTCTTGGTGCAGCTCTCAATTTGAAAGCTAAAGGTATTACAGCTATTCCTGAAATCATGATTCCATTAGTTGGTATAGTTTACGAATTTAATGTACAGGAAAAAGTAATCCGCGAAACAGCAGCTAAATTATTTGCAGAAAAAGGTGATAGTGTTGACTTTAAAGTTGGTACTATGATTGAAATACCGCGTGCTTGTTTGACAGCAGAGAAAATTGCAAATAAAGCAGAATTCTTCTCATTCGGTACAAATGACCTTACTCAGATGACATTCGGATATTCACGCGATGACATTGCTACTTTCCTTCCTATCTATCTTGATATGAAGATACTTAAAGTTGACCCATTCCAAGTATTAGATAGAAATGGCGTTGGACAATTAGTTCAGATGGCAGCAGATAAAGGACGTTCAGTAAATCCTGATTTGAAATTAGGAATTTGTGGGGAGCATGGCGGCGAACCGTCATCAGTTGAGTTCTGTCATATGGTAGGATTAAACTATGTTAGTTGCTCACCATTTCGAGTTCCGATTGCAAGAGTATCAGCAGCACAGGCAGCTATCAAGCACGGATAATTTCCTTTTCAATTTATAATAAAATCACCGGAAATGTAAAAATGTTTCTGGTGATTTTTTGTTTTGAGATAATTCTTATGACTGATGTTTTTTTACATTCTACATCAACATTAATAGCTTGTCATTTATTTAAATATTGTTTAAACAAATTTCTCAACATATCATTTGAAGAAGCCACTCTCACATTATCATTTACAACAACTCCATTTTCATCTACTAAAACATAATGAGGGATTCCAATAATGTTAAATTTGGCTGCCAAATAATTCCATTCATCAGATTTTAATCTGTAATGTTGACCTTTAATAGTCGGTATCATTAAATTCCATGTATCCTCCGGAGAAGAAGTATTGGTTATATACACAAACTCAATATTGGTATTTTCCAACTCCTCCTTCAGAGGTTTTATTGCTTCAATTCCATGTCTACATGGACCACACCATGTAGCCCAAAAATCAACAAAAATAAGTTTACCCTTATATCTCCCAATAATAGCATCAAACAATTTATCTCCTGATGTTTCAGGAGTATCGTTGACTACATAACCGGTTTTATGTTTATTAGCTTTAGATATTTCTGTGATTTTTCTCTCTAAAATATCACTTTGTTGTATTAGATAATTTACAACAAGACTATCAGACAGCAAGTTTCTAAGATTGTCCTTTTCGTCTTTAGTCAGAGGTTTATTTGCCTCAATCATCTTTTCAAACACTGACTGACTATTCATAATATCAGTAGCAAATCCCTTATCCAAACCGAAATAAGTCCTCATATTATCCTGACTGTATTTTTCAATATCAAATGATTCATCAACAAGAATTTTCTCTTTAGTTTTTGGATGAACAAAATATGTAGAATCAATTACATAAGTGGTATCTTTCTGTGTTATCGGATTGAACTCTTTCATTTGAAGCCTATAACTAACTATGTTTAAATTAGGTCGCACACGCTCTGAAAATTTCATTTTATTAATCAAACGAGAGTATTCCGGAGACACAACAGATAGAGGATTATTTATTTCATCTATGTCAAGAAAATCATAATATTCAGGTCCAAACTCTACATACTCCAATTTATTTTTGTTTAGAGTTCCTAATGAATTGTTTACGTCTTTATTTGTATATTCTTTTATACGATTAAAATCTAAGATATTATATTGTGTTTTAAATTTGATTTGCATTTGTTTTAACTGAAGAGCTTTTTTGGATATTGTACTTTTTTCAGCAATATGAGATAAAGCTGCTTGTTCTTTATTCATAATACTAAGGCAATAAGCTTTATATTGCTCTCCATCCATTTTCGCCATTTCTTTTTCAGCTTTATCGTAACTAAAATAATTGATGGTATCCAGTATTAACAAATCGCTATGAACCTGTGCAAGATTGCCCATAAACAAAGATTTCTTTTCTCTATTTATAAAGCTATCCGTATCCTCATATACAGAAGAAAATTCCTGCATGTTTATATATTGAAAAGTAGTTTCTCCAGGTTCTAACAAAACAAAATCTTTTATATTAAAAATACTCATATAAACCATCTGAGGGTGAATGAGATACACTTTGAGTTCAAAACTTCCATCCTTATTAATCTCAACCAAATGAGAGTGTTGCTCTTGTGTAAAAACATCCTTAACATATATCATCCCTGTTGTTCCCATTTTTGGATGGTATTCGCTTAAGACTCCTTTAAGTATAGCAGTATCCGGCTTAAAAATCGGCATACTATATTCCTGATCATTTTTTATGATAAAATCATCTTTATTGGTTCTGCTTCTACTGTAAGGTTCCAAATTATTTGATTCACTACCAATTAAAAGATTTTTTTTTCTAAGTTTTAAAAAAATAGTCTCTTTATGTAACCCATCAGTTAAAATAATCACATAGTTTTTACCTTTATTATTGATTGAAACATTCGTCCAAACTTTACTCTTATAAATGATTTTATCTTTAAAGAAACCATAAACCCACTCATTACTACCATCAGTTTTGAACCAATTTCCAATAATTTGTTCCGGCACTAAAGAATAATCTTTATCTCCTGATAAATTTAACTCATATATCTGCCAATCACTTTGAATAAAATCAATTTTCTTAATGTTCTTATTTATAGGTGGGAAGTATAGGGAATAACTTATCATTCCATTTTCATAAAGCCAATTCTTTTCATTTAAAATCAAACCCTCAGCTCTTTTTACATATATTTTTTCACCTCCACTGCTATATTGTATAAATGTTTTATCAGTCGAAACTCCAATCCACCATTGAGGAAAGAGTTTCACTTCAAGACTAATTTTAGTCACCGAATCTTGTAATTCTATTTGAGTAATCTTAATAAAACTGGCTGTTGCAGCAGTAAACTTTGGGTTTTCAATTGTTTTTTGAGAATAGATGCTAAGGTTTATCAGAATAAATAGCATTAAGTAGTAATTTTTTTTCATATGTAGTAAATCTAATGTGTTAATGTGCAATTATAGTATTGTATTTTACATCTCAAAGGTATTTCCTACGAAAAGGTTGGGGAAAATTTTCTAAGTTGTAAAGGTAAAAAATATATCAAGCGTAAGTATCAAAAAAACTTGAGCCTCTTGTCGGATTCGAACCAACGACCCCGAGATTACAAATCACGTGCTCTGGCCAACTGAGCTAAAGAGGCAGGTGGGTAAGCACCCTGTATCGCACCGCTACAACCTAATACCCTTGCTGCGGTCAAGCCCTGGGGGAGTTCAAAGGGAGCTGGTCGTACAAGACTTACCCGGCGCAAAAGTACTGCTTTTTTACTAATCTGCAAACAAAATCTTCATCGAATTTGTAGTTATTTGCATATATATTTAATTCTCAAAGTTATAGATGCAAAAAAGTTTATAAACATCAAATTCGAACAGATTGTTTATAATCATTTTTATTTGCCAGAAGGTAGTGTTGCTAACACAATATGGTCGACACACACATAAGCCGGAGTATTCATTCCCCGCTCTCCTACATCACTCGATGCAAAACCAAACGTTATTTGCGTGGGTTTTCCTAATTTCGACAAATCAACTCTTGTCCATTCACGTACTAATTCTGTTTTGCCATTACGGAAATCAGCTAAATAAAAATCAATAGATCCTGTCAAAACTGAATTGTTATAGCCTTGTATGATAACTTTAAACCAATCTCCATCTTCAAATTTATCAGTAAAATCACCACCATCTTTAATATCTTTATATGTATAAGTTGAGTTGGTCAACATCATACTGACTGGCTCAACATCACCATTCAAGTTAGACAGAGTGATTGTCGCTGTGTCATACACTAAAGCAAACTGTTTTGATTCGCTAAAGCCTGTTCCTGCAATTGTGCTATATTGATTTAACCATCCTGAGGTAACAGTATCTGTATGTGAAGATACAGCAAACCCACTCCAAGTTGAACCCCATTCTGCCTCTTCATATTTATTTGAAAAGGTCAACACACCTGACGTCAGTGAGTTTTGATACACCCCATTAATTAATCCACCTTTCTTATCACTCCCAATCCAGTATCCTGACTCGCCTAAGTCAATATCATCAAAACCAACACTAACAAGCTGTTTTTTTTGTTCTTCTTCACACGAAGCAAATACTAACAAAGCACTCAATAGAATAAATCCAATTTTTCTCATTTTACATTTAACTTTAAATTGTTATATTGAAATTTTAAAACATAATTAACACTCAGTATATTAACTATACTACTTTATCAACAATACAATTTCCGGATACAGAGGTTTTATGATAGAACTCCTTTGCTATATCTCCCGAAAGCATGATAAGTTGATATTATTTGGCAGGTCTTCTGACTTACTCTGTTTTGAACTGCCTTCCCGGTTTCCCAGTGGCAAAGTATTGTTCAAACATTATCTCTGTTATAAACAGAAAGTGAGCTTACAGCAGCGGGTACTGTTACGGAATTTCACCGTATTCCCTTTTATTGGCTTGAAGATATCATGCCAATACCAAATTCGGCGGCAAAGTTAAGAAAAAATATTATCTTTGCACAAGTTTTTTATTTATGGGAAGAATATTAGCAATAGATTACGGTCAGAAAAGAGTTGGATTAGCTGTTACAGACCCACTTAAAATTACTGCTAATGCTTTAGACACAGTGCCATCACATGAGATTTTTGATTATTTAAAACGATACATATCTAAAGAAGATATCGAAAAGATTGTGGTTGGTTTGCCTAAACAGATGAGCGGAGAGCTGTCTTCGTCAATGCAATACATCGAACCCTTTGTTAAAGTTCTGAAACGAAACTTCCCTGATATAGAAATCGAATATGCTGATGAACGTTTTACGTCAACTATGGCTCAAAAAGTAATTATAGAAGCAGGAATTAAACGTAAAGAGCGACAAAACAAGGCTTTAGTCGACAAAGTTGCAGCATTAATTATTTTACAAACTTATTTAGAATCAAACAGATGATTTTACCAATTTATACATACGGAAATGCGGTTTTAAGAAAACATGCTGAAGAAATATCATCGGATTATCCTGATTTAAAGAAGCTTATCGATGATATGTACGAAACTATGTATCATGCTGATGGTGTTGGATTAGCGGCACCTCAAGTAGGTTTACCTATTCGTATGCTTGTGATAGGTTTAGATGCTTTGGCAGAAGATAATCCTGAATTGGCAAAATTCAAGAAAGTGATGATTAATCCGGTTATGCTTGAAATGAGTGAGGAAGAAGTTGAAGGAAATGAAGGCTGTTTAAGCATTCCCGGAATCAGCGAGAAAGTATATCGTGCCGAATGGATCAAAATTAAATATTACGATGCTGACTTCAATGAGCATATTGAAGAGTTTGAAGATTTTATTGCACGTGTTATTCAACATGAATACGATCATCTTGAAGGCAGTTTGTTTACCGATCATGTGAATCCACTACGTAGGCAAATGATAAAAACCAAGCTCAACAATATAGCAAAAGGTAAAGTTCAATGCGATTATAAAATTAAATAGGTCGTAAAGCCAATATTCTTCCACCATTTCTATTGAGTGATATTTTTACCGGTTCATGCGAGTTAATAATCTGCTTAGCTGAATAATTTTCATCCAATAAATCGCTCAACTCATAATTTAAATCCTCCTTTAATTCAAGATATTCAAATGCTTCTGATGGTATTCTAACTTCAATATCAACAGCTATATCATCAAAATTAACTATCACCAATAAAGTTTCATTTTCAAATTTTCTAATAAAAGGATATTGTTTATTAGGGTTAAAAAATAAATTTTGATAGTTTGCGTATTGTAAATCGTACATAACACCTCTTGATATAGCTTTTTGCTCTAAACATATATTAAGTAGCTTTTGATAGAAGACTCTTAATGCTTTTTGTTCGACAGTTAGATTCTTACCATCAAATTTTCCTTTGTTAGTCCAGCTTTGTATTGATTTCACTCCCCAATAATCAAATATGGTCGTTCGCCCATCCAACCCACTGAAACCCTCTTCATCCATGCCTTGCTCGCCCAATTCCTGTCCTGCGTAAATCATAAATGGTGCATTAGTGAGTGTTGCCGAAATAATCAAGGCAGGTATTATTCTCCATGCATCTTTTGCAAAAAAATCTGAGGCAATTCTTTGTTCATCATGGTTTTCTAAAAAATGCAACATATTTTCCTGTATACCCGACAATGATTGCCAAGCTTGTGTAATCAAGGAACAAGAATAATCATTGCATGTGATATTTTTTAGCAAATCGTACATCCCTACTTTATCATACAGATAATCAAAGCCTCCTGTAAGAATATAATTACGATATTGGTCAGGATTATAAACTTCGGCAATAAAAATAACATCAGGAAAAGCATCCTTCACCTTTTTTATCGCCCAGTGCCAAAACTCTACCGGCACCATTTCAGCCATATCACATCTAAAACCATCAATTCCTTTCTTCGACCAAAACAATAATATATCGAGCATTTTGTTCCAAGTGTCCGGCGTTTCATCAAAATGTTTATTATGATTATCAAGATAATCGACTCCGTAATTTAATTTGACTGTTTCGTACCAATCATTAATGCCCGGAGTATCTGTAAATTGGTCGTTACCGGTAACTTTTGCGGGATATTCAAAATAATCGCCTATGTCAAAAGTCGGTTGAAATTTTCTATCGGGTAAATAGTAAAAATTGTTATTTTTACGAAATGCACATTCTGTTTTATCTTTTTCACCTAAATCATCTATACCTTTTGGCTTGGCATCTGAATAATATTCTCTTGCAACATGGTTTGGTATAAAATCGATTATAACTTTTAAACCTGCTTTATGAGTGCGATTGACAAAACTTTCAAACTCCAGCATCCTATTATTCACATCTACTGCCAAATCAGGATCTACATCATAATAATCCTTGATAGCATAGGGCGACCCGGCAATTCCCTTTACGATAGCAGAATGATCTTTCTTAATTCCAAATTGAGAATAATCTGTCTGAGTAGCATGTTCAATTACTCCGGTATACCAAACATGAGTAATACCAAGTGATTTAATTTCTTTTAAAGCCTTAGGAGTGAAAGCCTTAAACTTTCCACATCCATTTTCATCTATACTACCGTTATTTTTATTAACAGTAAAATAATTACCAAACAATCTTGGCAGAACTTGATATATAATAAACTTTGTCATTTTCAATATCGATTTCAAATCGTAAACTGTCAACTATCAACTGTCAATTGTCAATTTATTTATGGTTTAATTTAAAAAATTACGCACAAAAGTAAACAAAATCGCCTTTAATTCGTTATCTTAGCAGGACGAAAAAAATAATAATATAAATTTATGGCAAAAGTAACATTTAAAGGTAACGAAGTAAACACCAATGGACAATTACCCGCAGTCGGCACAAATGCACCTGATTTTAAACTCGTAGGTGCAAGTTTGAATGAAATATCGCTTGCTGACTATAAAGGAAAACGTGTTGTTCTTAACATTTTTCCAAGTCTTGATACTGGTGTTTGTGCAACTTCGGTTCGTCAGTTTAACAAATGGGCATCTGACAAAGAAAACACTGTAGTAATATGTGTTTCAAAAGATTTACCATTTGCGCAAGGTCGTTTTTGTGGAGCAGAAGGACTTAACAATGTAATTACCGCATCCGATTTCAGGTATCATTCATTTGCAACTGATTATGGGGTGTTAATGACAGATGGTCCGCTACAAGGCTTAATGGCACGTTCAGTAGTAGCAATTGACGAAACAGGAAAAGTTGTATACACAGAATTAGTTCCTGAAATAGTACAGGAACCAAGTTACGATGTAAAATTCTAAGAAATTAAGGTAAGCCCGATGTGATATCGGTTCATTTTCTAATGTGTGAAGTGGGTGAGGATGTAATTTTACATCCTTACCTTTTTTTATATAGATATCACTATTGCTTTTTCCCTCTTAATAAATTTATATCACCTTTCAGATTGTAAATAATCCCATCCGATCCTTTAGCTTTTATCACATAAAAATACGCACCTTCGTTAACAGGTTTACCTTTAAATTTTCCATCCCAACCCTTTCGAGGGTCAGTCCAGTGATAAACCATATTACCCCATCTATTGAAAATCCAACAATCAAATTCAATTATGGATTTGTAAGCCACACGAAATTCATCATTAAAGCCATCGCCATTAGGAGTAAATACGTTGGGTGCATAAATTGCCGACTCAGAAACTTTAATCGTAACAGAATCAACATGTGAGCAATAGGAGTTTTCTGCAATAAGTTTCACGTTGAAAGTACCAGCTTCAGTAAAAGAATATCGATAATTTTCTCCTGTTCGTACAATAAAAGGTGATTCAGAACCTTTTGAAATCTCCCATCGGAAATAATTTGGGACTGATCCGTTTGGCTGAGCAGTAAAATTTATCTCCAAAGGTGCTGAACCTGTAAGAGTTGTAATATCTTCCGGTCTGTCGCCTTCATTTTTTTCAACTCTTACAAAAGCTTCGGTTTTAATCTTAGCGGCTACACGAATAGCTTGATATAAAGAGCTTGTTACGGAAACCTCCTTATTAAAATCTACAGAAAATTCATCGCCGGACAAAGTGAAATATGTATCTTGCAAAGGAGCATCATCTATCTGAATATCAACACTATTTATTAATATTTCTTTTGAAATAGAAGTATTTTTCCATTCATCATCCCATTCTAAAGAATTATATGTCAGATTAAACTTTCTTGTGATATTATAAGTAGTCCCATCAACAGTTTTATAATACATATCCGGGATATTTGCGTTTAAGGTCAGAGTTAATTGATTGCACGATGTAGAATTAGGATCGGGCACAGATAATGAATTTAAAGTCGGCTGATATAATTTATAATCTATCACCCATATAGTTAGTTCCTTATGGTAGGGCTGACCGGAAATTGTACCGGAAAGTTCAGCTATATATCCGGTATGATCATCTGGAACAAATGAGCTTTGATTACTAACCATAGTCATATCGGGATACCTGGTCCATTTAACAGTCAAAGATGGGTCGGACTTAATGATAGAAATTTCAGAATTGATGTTGATATCATACATTAATATTAAATAATCAATCCTATTTTCGAAATCAGTATATATTTTCTTTTCACCTGAAACACTAATTTGCTGAGCATTGATGATAAATGACGAAGAAAGTACGCAAAACAACAAAAGCAGATGTTCTTTTAAAAACACAAATATGCTATTTACTTTATGAAGCATAAATTTTATAAATATAATTTTGACAATATGAGATACAAAAGTACGTTTTTCAATTAAATAACAAAAAAAAGGTCTATTTATTACAAGTCATATTTTAAGGAGACATATTTTTTGTACATTTGCATACTAAACTGTATTAGTTTAACACTTTGAAACAATTTGACATGCTTAAATTCATCAGACTTCATATAAATCTTTCAATAAATTTAAAGGTTTCTATAACTATTCTTTCTGTATTTATCTTACAATCATGTGCTTTGTTAGCTCAAACCCCATCATATCCCGTAAAAAAAATTAATGGAGTAGAATGTATTGTATATGTCGTGCAGCCAAGAGAAGGCTTTTACAGAATAAGCAAAAACTTCAATACCACTGAGGCAATAATCAAAGAATACAATCCAACAGCTGAAAATGGATTAAAATCAGGTATGGAAATTTACATTCCTATTTCGAATCAAAATCAGCCAAAAAATGGGTTTATTGAGCATAAGGTAGAGAAAAAACAAACAATTTTCAGTATAAGAAAGAAATATAATATCACAGAAGCCGAGCTTATTGAGGCTAATCCTGCATTAAAGGAAAGAGCGTTGCAGACAGGTGAAATTTTAAAAATACCTGTGAATAAGAAGATTGATGATACCAAACCGAATGAACCTATTATTAAAAGTGAAGATAATAAAGAAAAGCTTACAGAAAAAAATAATAATCTACAGGAAAATAATCTCAATGACATATTAAACGATAAGACAAAAGAGCAGAAGCATTTTAATATTGCATTTTTATTGCCTTTTATGTTAGATCAGAAGGCGGAAACAACCGATAAAAGGTTTGTTGAATTTTATGCCGGTTCGTTAGTGGCAATTAACGAGTTAAAGGAGAGGGGTTATAATTTTGATATCTTCACTTATGATGTTGAAAAGTCGGATGTAAAAATGATGGAGGTATTGCAAGACACCAATCTTTATAACATGAATCTTATTATTGGTCCGGCATACTCTAATCAGATTTCTTTAGCATGTGATTTTGCTCGTATCAATAGAATTAAAACTCTAATTCCATTTTCATCTAAAATTATTGATATTGAGACTAATAAGTATATATATCAGTTTAATCCCGGACAAGATTTAGAAATGCAGAAGTTACAATCTATAATTTTAAATGAAGGAGTTGACAGTAATGTAATTTTTGCTGATGTCAATAAATTAAACACTTATGATGATGGATATTATCGCTCTCAGACATTAAAAAAGTTCATGGATGATAATGTAATGAATTATACAACATTAACTTTAGATGTAGATTCATTGCACTTAATAAGACAATCGCTTAACCCTTTAAAAGAGAATATTGTTTTTTTCAATACATCAAGAATTAATTATGTAAATCTCTTTTTAAGGGAGTTTTCTCGTTTGTCATACACTACAAATTTAAAGTTTTATGAGCCATATTCATGGAGAACCATCAAGACTGAAAAGCCTCGTTCGTTCTATCTTTCAACTTTTAAGTCAGAATACCCTGAAGACCTGTATGAAAACTACTCAAATAATTTTTCATCTATTTTTAATTGGACTTCTTCAAATGAATCGCCACGTTATGATTTGTTGGGTTATGATTTAATCAATTACTTTATAAATTATATTTTGCAAAATAACAATTCGACACAAACAACATATCCATATGCTGAAGGTATTCAATCAAATATTCAATTTGAGAAAATATCAATAGATGGTGGATATATCAATAACACATTAAACCATTACGAATAATGCCTTTTTTTAAATCTAAAATACGATTTGTTATTCTATCAAGCTTTGTTTTGTTAGGATTTTTAGTTCAGGCACAACACAATGGCTTTAAGAATGAGGTTTATATTGGTGTGAATGCAGGCATGAATGGCTCAATGGTTTACTTTAAACCTGATGTGCCTCAAGAATATTTAGTAGGTAGACAAGGAGGCTTGGTTTTCAGATATATAAATGAAAAGAACGTAGGACTTCAAGCTGAAATAAATTATTCGGAAAGAGGTTGGAGTGAGATAAATAACTCGTTTGATAAAAGATTGAATTATATTGAGGTACCATTTTTAACTCATATATATTTTGGTAATAATGTACGTTTCTTTTTTAATTTAGGTCCTAAATTTAGTTATTTGATCTCAGAAAAGACCTTATTAAATACTAATCCCTCATCTACTCAAGAACAACATATTCAGGATGTTCAAAATAAATTTGATTATGGATTAGCTGCCGGCATTGGCTGTATGTTCAAAATAAAAAAACAAGCATTTCAACTTGAAAGCAGAGGAAATATCAGTGCAAACAATATTTTCTCAAATAATATTAAAGACTATTTCGACAATTCCCATCTTATACACGCATCAATTACAATAGGATGGTTAATGTCATTAAACAACAAATAACAAACTCTTTAGATTGATATAAAAAAAATAAAATCAGAGATTATGAATCAACAAATTATTGAAACAAAAGTACATGTATATAAATTTATTGAGTTAGAACCGGAGATACAAGTGCTGATTAATAAAGCAAAAGAGCAAATTAATAATGCTTATGCCCCATATTCTAATTTCTATGTCGGAGCAGCGGTATTACTTCAGAACGGTGCTTTATTCGAAGCCAATAATCAAGAAAACGCAGCATTTCCATCAGGACTATGTGCTGAAAGAGTAGCTTTATTTTATGCAAATGCACAATATCCTAACGTGCCGGTAAAAGCCATCGCTGTAGCCGCCTTCTATGATCTTAATTTCGTTGAAGCTCCTATAACACCTTGTGGTGCCTGTCGACAAGTCTTGCTTGAATCAGAGATAAGATTTGAAAATGAAATCGACATATACATGTATGGTAAAGAACATATATATCATGTATCAAATGCGAAGCAACTTTTGCCACTAAGTTTTGGAAAAGAACGTTTAGAGCATCACGATTGATATAATTTTTTTATCTTTGCATCGCTTTTAGAAAAGCTCACTATCCTGCACAGGATTCACTGAAAATATTTTTAGATTTACGCATAAAATGGCAAAAGAACTTAAAGAACTTACTTCAAGGAGTGAGAATTACTCACAATGGTATAATGATTTGGTAATCAAGGCAGACCTTGCTGAAAACTCAGCAGTGAGAGGCTGTATGGTTATCAAACCTTACGGTTACGCGATATGGGAAAAAATGCAGGCTGAATTAGACAGAATGTTTAAAGAAACAGGACATGTAAATGCATATTTTCCTCTTTTCATACCAAAATCATTTTTGAGTAAAGAAGCTGATCATGTAGAAGGTTTCGCCAAAGAATGTGCAGTAGTTACACATTACAGATTAAAAAACAGTTCAGATGGCAAAGGGTTGATTGTTGACCCGGAAGCCAAACTCGAAGAAGAGCTGATAGTTCGCCCGACATCAGAAACTATCATCTGGAATACATATAAAAACTGGATACAATCATATCGTGATCTTCCTATATTAGTCAACCAATGGGCAAATGTGGTACGTTGGGAAATGCGCACACGTTTATTTTTACGTACTGCTGAATTTTTATGGCAAGAGGGACATACAGCACATGCTACAGAAGAAGAGGCAGTAGAAGAATCCATAAAGATGATGAATGTATATGCTGATTTTGCAGAAAACTTTATGGGAGTGCCTGTGATAAAAGGTACAAAAACAGCAAATGAACGTTTTGCAGGTGCTTTAGAAACATTCTGTATAGAAGCTTTAATGCAGGATGGCAAAGCATTACAAGCCGGCACATCTCATTTCTTGGGTCAGAATTTTGCGAAAGCATTCGATGTTACTTTCTTGGATAAATCAAACAAACTTGATTATGTATGGGCAAGCTCGTGGGGCGTTTCAACAAGATTAATGGGTGCGTTAATAATGACACACTCTGATGATAACGGCTTGGTACTACCTCCAAAATTAGCTCCATATCAAGTTGTTATAGTTCCGATTTACAAAAACGAAGAACAACTGACAAGTATCACTCAGAAAGTTGATGATATAATTGCCAAATTAAAATCAAAAGGAATAAGTGTAAAATACGATAGTATCGACACAAAGAAACCGGGTTGGAAGTTTGCCGAATATGAATTAAAAGGAGTACCGGTGCGACTTGCAATTGGAGCACGTGACCTTGAAAATGGAACTATAGAAGTTGCAAGACGTGATAAACTAAGCAAAGAAACTGTTTCATTAGAAAATATCGAAGATTATATTGCTGATTTATTGGATGATATTCAACATAATATTTTCCAAAAAGCTTTAGACTTCCGTACTTCGGTTACAAGAGAAGTTAACTCTTATGATGAATTTAAAGAAGAGATTGAAAAAGGAGGATTTCTTTTATGCCATTGGGACGGCACATCTGAGACAGAAGAAAAGATCAAGGAAGAAACTAAAGCTACTATCAGATGTATACCTTTTGATGGAGACAAAACTCCCGGCAAATGTATGGTAACAGGCGCACCTTCAGCACAAAGAGTAGTTTTTGCAAGAGCGTATTAAACAAGTTTTTTTGGAGAGCCTTGCCAGGAACATCCCAAGCAATATAAGGTAGTCACATCAAATCCATCTAAAGATTCTTCAGGGTGAACCGGTATGATTTCGTAATTCTCGTTTACGATAACAACAACTGTTTCACCTTTATCATTTTTCACATTGAACCTGTGGATTTTACATTGAGGACATAGTTTCTTTCTCATATAGTTTTCATTTGTTCATCTTCTATATAGATAACTCTTCCGGGATATAAATCGACCCAAGTATAGTTATGTGTAGCAATTATGACTGTTGTGCCTGAGGCTGTTATCCCATTAAGAAGTTCTATAAGATCACGGCCTGCTTCCGGGTCGAGGTGACCGGTAGGCTCATCAGCAAGGATAATTTCAGGAGAGTTGAGCAAAGCTCTGGCAATAGCAACGCGCTGCTGTTCACCACCAGACAATTGGTGTGGTCTTTTATAGCCTTTGTTTTTAAGTCCAACCTGCGCCAATACAATCTGAATCTGTTCTTCAATAGCTTCCTTTTCCTTCCATCCTGTAGCTCTCAAAATAAATTCAAGATTTGCATATACTGTTCTATCGGTCAAAAGCTGAAAATCCTGAAAAATAACACCAATTTTCCTTCTAAGATATGGAATCTGATTATTTTTTATTGTATTCAAATCATATGATAATACTTCGGCATTACCATTAGCAATCTGAACTTCTTTATATAAAGACTTTAGAAAAGAGCTTTTCCCGCTACCAACCTTACCCAGCAAATAGATAAATTCGCCGGAATGTACTTCTAAGGTAATATCTCTCACCACCGTCAATTCCTGTTGGCAGATGTCTACGTGATCATATTTGATAAGCAATTTACTCTTCTTCATAATAGTCAACACTTTATTTATGCCTTTTCTTTAATTCCTTTCCAAGATCATCAAGCGAATAACCTTTGGAAGTCAAAAGAACAATAAGATGATACAACAAATCTGAAGCTTCATATAAAAACATTTCATCAGTTCCGTTAGTAGCCTCAATAACTGTTTCTACAGCTTCTTCGCCTACCTTTTGAGCCATTCTGTTCACTCCTTTTTGGAAAAGAGATGTTGTATACGAACCTTCCGGCATCTCTTTAAAGCGTTGTTGTATAAATTTTTGCAGATAATTCAAGAAGAAAAAATCACCTTGGTTAGATTCGCTCCAGCAAGTATCCGTACCTGTGTGGCAAACCGGTCCGACAGGGTTTACTTTAATCAGCAGAGTATCATTATCACAATCAGAAAGGATAGACACAACATTCAGAAAATTACCACTCTCCTCTCCTTTTGTCCACAATCTTTTTTTAGTACGGCTATAAAACGTAACTCTTCCTAATTCTTTTGTAATTTTGAGAGCTTCTTCATTCATAAATCCAAGCATCAGCACCTTTGAAGAAACATCATCCTGTATAATTACAGGCACTAAGCCATCCATTTTATTAAAATCTACTTCCATTTATTTTTTTGTACAAATTTAGAAAAAAATGCTGAAAAGCTAAAAGAAAACCAATCAAATCAGTAATATATCAGCTTCCTCACATGTTTTACGCATATCTTCAGGCCATATACTTGCTTGTATCTCGCCAATATGAGCTTTTCGCAGCAAGAACATACAAAGTCGCGATTGCCCTATTCCACCTCCAACAGATAGAGGCAACGTTCCTTCCATCAGTCTTTTATGAAAATACAGCTCCAAGCGTTCTTGTTTATTTTCCATCTCTAGCTGGCGCAACAAAGCTTGTTGGTCGACCCGAATACCCATCGATGAAATTTCGACCGGCAGTTCTAATACAGGATTCCAAAGCAGAATATCTCCATTTAGTCCCGGAAGTCCATTTTCACCGGGTGTTGTCCAATCATCATAATCCGGTGCTCTTCCATCATGTTTCTCGCCGTTGGCAAGTTTACAACCAATACCAATAATAAATACAGCACCATATTTTTTAGTAATTTGATACTCTCTTTCTTTTGGAGTCAAATCAGGATACAACTGACGTAATTCTTCAGCATGAATAAACTGTATTTCTTCGGGTAAAACAGGGCGTATCTGCGGAAATGTCTCAGAAACAAGATATTCCGTCCTTAGAAAAGAAGCATGTATACGTCTGACTATCATCTTTAGAAAATCTATATTACGATCTTCAGCAGTCATCACACGTTCCCAATCCCATTGATCTACATACAAAGAGTGAAGATTTCCTAACTCCTCGTCTGCGCGGATTGCATTCATATCCGTATAAATTCCATAGCCATTTTCAATTGAATAATCGGCTAATGTTACTCTTTTCCATTTAGCAAGAGAGTGAACTACCTCTGCACGAACATCATCCATATCTTTTATTGGAAAATTCACAGCCCTTTCAACCCCATTCAAATCATCGTTTAATCCGGTTCCCCGCAAAACAAACAAAGGTGCGGTAATCCTTCTCAACCTAAGTTCGGCAGACAAGTTTGCCTGAAAGAAATCCTTTATTTTAGTGATACCCACTTCCGTTTGCTGTAAATTTAGTATCGGCTTATAGTTAGCCGGCTTTATAAAGTAGCTCATAAATAACAATTTAACTTAATGATTGAAAAAACGAACAAAGATAATCAATTTGTAAGAAATACCTTAATTCTACGTACATTAATCAAAAACAAAATCTAACTTATTAGAATATAGAAAAAAACAAAATAATATTTACTTTTATATTGACAAACAAAATAAAAAGCCTTTCCCTTAAAAGAAGAAGGCTTAAAATTTATAAAATCTTACCTTTTACACTACCCGTTCATATACCGTGAAGCTGTAGGGATATTTATTTTTATCATCTGCCTCATGATCTTCACGTGAAATTTCCTTCCACTTAGAAAAATCAATATCAGGGAAATATGTATCTGCTTTAAAATTACCATGAACCCACGTTAGATACATATTATCAACATAATCCATGCACTGTTTATACACGGCAGCACCACCAATTACAAAAACATGTTCGGCATTCGAACAAAGCTCTAAGGCATCTTCAAGTGAATTTGCTTCGAAATATCCCTCTGAAACACCTTCTGAAACCATGGATGTAAGTACAATATTAGTACGATTCGGCAACGGACCATTTGGCAAACTCTCAAAAGTTCGTTTACCCATAACAACAGGATGTCCGTTAGTAAGTTCTTTGAAATACTTTAAATCAGCCGGTAAATGCCATGGCATTTTTTTCTTATAGCCGATTGCATAATCATCTGCAAGAGCGACAACGATAGAAATCTTTGGCATAATAGATAATTTTGGTAAAAGATTTTTAATACAGTATATCTTAACCGTTAATTTGTTTTGTTTTGCAGGTACAAATATAGTACATTTTGCACAAAACAAAAACAAATGTGCTTTTTTATCTATTAATCAATTTTTTTATATCAGATTTGTATAGTTAAACAGCAACTTTACCTTTAATATGAGAGTGTGGATCATAATCTATCAGTTCAAAATCCTCAAATTTAAAATCGAAAATATTTTTAACGTCAGGATTTATTTTCATTGTTGGCAAACTGCGAGGTTCTCTTGTAAGTTGAAGTTTAACTTGCTCTAAATGATTGGAGTATATATGTGCATCGCCCAATGTATGTATAAAATCACCGGGTTGAAGATTAGTTACCTGTGCCACCATTTGCAGTAACAAAGCATATGAAGCGATATTAAACGGTACGCCTAAGAAAATATCCGCACTACGTTGATATAGCTGCAAACTAAGCTTACCATCAGCAACATAGAATTGAAAAAAAGCATGACATGGAGGCAGATTCATATTTGGTAAATCGGCAACATTCCATGAACTGACAATAATTCTTCGGGAATCCGGATTGTTTTTAATCGTATTAATGACGTCAGATATTTGATCGATATGACCTCCATTATAATCAGGCCATGATCTCCACTGATAACCATAAATATGACCTAAATCACCATCTTCATCTGCCCATTCATTCCATATCCTGACACCATTTTCCTGTAAGTATTTTACATTCGTATCTCCATTCAGAAACCATAACAGCTCGTAAATAATCGATCTTAAATGCAATTGTTTTGTTGTTAAACACGGAAAACCTTCTGACATGTCGAAGCGCATCTGATGACCAAAAACCGAGATAGTTCCGGTTCCTGTTCTATCTTCTTTTTCAACCCCTTCAGTCAAAACCCGATTTAATAAATTTAGATATTGTTTCATATATGTAATAGTAATGTGCTAATGTGATAATGTGCTAATGTGATAATATGATAAAAATACTGCGCTACAAAGATACGATATTCTACAAACATATGAATCCTTCGGATTCAAGATGGTATGCCTTTTAACATATTTATCAATCTCAATTATCAAATTTTCATAATCCCCCCCTCTTTTACCTAAAATTCATTTTCACTACTTTAAATTCGGTTCTTCGGTTGATTTGGTTTGCTATTTCTTGTTCTGTGTGTGGTAGGGTTAAGATATATTCTTCATTTAAAACTGTATCTACTGATAGAAACGGATGTTGGATGTTTAAAGATTCATCGACAATATATGGTTTTTCTTCGCCATAACCTACTGATATTAACCTATTTGCATTTATTCCCGCATTAATTAAATAATCGACTACAGATTGAGCTCTTTTTTGGGATAATATCATATTAGCTTCATTATTACCTATATAATCTGTATGTGCACTGATTTCGATAACTATATAAGGGTTATCATTTAGCATTTTCAATAAATCCTGTAATCCTTTTTCCGACTCAAGTGTCAAATCCCATTTAGCAAATTCAAAAAAGATATTATTAAGCTGAACAGGTCGGAATGCTGCCGGTAAAACTAAATCAACAGTGTAGGTTTTGCTACCTTTTAAGCCGCGTGAAGATACAGATGCTTTGCTGTTTAGAAATCCTCGTGCCGTTCCCAGCATCACACAATCCATATCTGAATCAATCTTAATACGATATGTACCATCTTTACGTGTTATAACTCTGGTGTTCTGTCCTGTATTGCTAATCAATCTCACCATTGCATCCGGAATAGGATTTAATTTATCGTCCATTACTTTTCCTTGAACTATGACTTCTTTTTCAGGAAGTACAAACGACCAAATTGCATCAAATCCGCGTATCTGACCTCTGTTTGAGGAGAAAAAACCTTTTTCTTTATTGCCTTCGAAGGTAATACCAAAATCATCATAGTTGGAATTAACCGGTATTCCCATATTGAAAACCTCCCACTGAATTGAGTCTCCGGATTCTGTCCCAACCGCTTTGTAAATATCTAAACCACCTAAGCCGGCATGACCATCAGACGAAAAGTATAGAATACCATCGGCACGAACATAAGGAAACATTTCATCGCCGGGCGTGTTTATTGTCGGACCAAGATTTTCGATAAATTTACATTCGGTTCCTGATAAAGTACCTTTCCAAATATCTTTACCACCCTGACCGTTAGGTGCATCCGATACAAAATATATTGTTTCGCCATCAGGTGCGATTGCAGGATGCGCAACAGAGATGGTGCTATCTTTAAAAAAGACTATCTTCTGAGGTGTAGTCCATTCTCCTCCTGTTCTTGAAGATGAATAAATTTCGACATTGGCATTGGCATCATTTTTCTGGGATGCTTTGGTAAAATACATTGTACGTCCATCCGGAGAAAATGCACAGCTTCCAATATCTGCACTACCTGCTATTTCATCAGAGAAAACAGGCTCAGGCTTGCTCCATTTTTCGGAAGCATCTTTTTTTACAAAGAAAATATTACTGTTTGGTGAATTTGTTACGAAATTATTAGCCGCACCTTTTTTTTGCTGGATATTATTGGCTGTGTAATAAAGTTGATCATAATCGGAATTTTGATAAGATGGACTGTAAACATATCTATTCCGTGCGTAAAAGGTATTTTCTCTTTTGACCACATATGATGTAGGTTCCGCTTTCCAAACAGCAAACGATTGAGCACCTTTTATCCCATTTATAGCAACTACATTTGATGAATCATGCTTTAAATATAAGTTATAATTCTTTATTGCTTCGGAATACTTGGCATTGCGATGTTGAGCTTGAGCTAATTTCAAATAAACTATACTATCCTGATACTTAGCTCTTACCGCTCTGGAATACATCATTTCGGCACGAGTATAATTTAATTTCCTCAGACATTCTGCCTGATTAAAAGCTACTCTACCCCTGAGTTCGGCATCTTTATATGAAATTTTGGAATAAAGCTTAGAATAAAGTTCGGCAGCCGATGCATATTCACCGGCTTCAAACTTTTTATCTGCTGATGCTAAACGAGATTTAGCTCCACAACCGTACAGAAACAGTATGGATGATATGATTATGAATAATGCATATTTAAATCTCATTCTTATAAATTTGTTTACTCTAAAGCATGAATAACAAGTCCGGAACGTAATTTAGGTTCAAACCATGTTGTTTTCGGAGGCATGATATTTCCTGTGTCGGCAATATCAATAAGCTGTTTCATCGATACAGGATATAAAGCCAAAGCAACACGCATTTCACCACTATCGACTCTGTCTTGAAGTTCTTGCAAACCACGTATACCACCTACGAAATCTATACGCTTATCAGTTCTTAAATCCTTAATGCCAAGAATTTCATCTAAAATTAAATTAGAAGAAATAGTAACATCTAATACTCCTATAGGATCATTGTCGTTATAAGTTCCCGGTTTCGCCGTTAAATCATACCAAATTCCTGAAAGATATAACGAGAAATTATGTAATTTATTTGGTTTGTAAATTTCCGTACCTACTTTTTTCACCTCAAAGTTTTTCGACAATGCATTTAAAAACTCTTCATCGGTAAGATTATTCAAATCTTTTACAACCCTGTTGTAGTCAATAATTGTAAGTTGATTATCTGGAAAACAAACAGCCATGAAGTAATTATACTCCTCATTTCCTGTATGATTAGGATTTTGAAGGCGTTTTTCATTACCAACTAAAGCTGCGGCTGCACTTCTATGATGACCATCAGCAATATACAATGCAGGAATTTCAGCAAATATCTCGGTAATTCTTTTAATAGTATCTACATTATCAATTACCCAAAAATGATGTCCGAAACCATCGCCCTGAGCTACAAAATCATACTCAGGCTTATTTTTTATAATACTGCTAATTATATCATCTAATTCCTGCTGATGAGGATAAGCAAAGAAAACAGGTTCTATATTGGCATTATTGATTCTCACATGCTTCATCCTGTCCTCTTCTTTATCTTTTCTGGTTAACTCATGTTTTTTAATCCTTGCCTCCATGTAATCTTCTACATACGCACAAACGACTAAACCATATTGTGTTTTACCATTCATTGTTTGAGCATAAACATAATACTTTTCAGTTTCATCTTGAACTAACCATCCGTTTTTCTTGAATTGATTAAAATTTTCAACTGCCTTCAAATACACTTTTTCTTCATGTTCATCAGTGCCTGGTTCAAAATCAATTTCAGGTTTAATGATATGATATAAAGACATTGGATTACCCTCTGCTTCAACTCTTGCCTCTTCTGAATTTAGTACATCATACGGACGTGATGCTACCTTTTCTACAATGTTTTTTGGTGGGCGAATGCCCTTGAACGGTTTAATTGTTGCCATATGTTTTGTTTTAAAAAAACCGATACCCACCAAATAATTGGGGCATCGGTTTTTTGTCGATTTTGAATTGACTGAATCTATTCTGAAACTACCTCAAATGCAACTTCAACAGTTACTTCTTTATGTAGTTTTAATGTTGCTTTATAGGAACCTATCTCTTTTACAGGTTCTTTGATTACAATAACCTTACGATCGACAGTAAATCCTGCTTTTTCGAAAGCATCAGCAATTTGAATAGGACCAACTGCTCCGAAAATCTTACCGGTAGTGCTTGTTTTTGCACCTACTGATAATGTTATATCTTTCACTTTATCAGCTAATTCAACTGCTTCGTTTTTGATTCTCTCAAGTTTATGTGCACGTTGTTTCAAGTCTTCAGCCAGCATTTTCTTTGCTGATTCAGTAGCCAAAACTGCTTTCTTCTGAGGAATCAGATAGTTACGTCCATAACCATCTTTTACCTTTACAACATCTCCTTTATAACCTAAGTTTATTACGTCTTCTTTTAATATTACTTCCATATTATTTCCTCCTCTTTAGATTATTTCAACATATCGGTTACGTAAGGAAGTAAAGCTAAATGACGAGCTCTCTTCACTGCCTGAGCTACCTGACGTTGGAACTTTAATGAAGTACCTGTCAGACGACGAGGCAAAATTTTACCTTGTTCATTTAAAAATTTCTTCAAAAATTCAGGATCTTTATAGTCAATATATTTGATTCCGCTCTTTTTGAAACGACAATATTTCTTTCTTGAAAGATCCACTGTTGGTGGTGTTAAATATCTTATATCTCCTTGATTTGAAGCCATGTCTTAGTTCTCCTTTTCTTTAGATTTAATACCTTTTCTTTTTTCCGCATATTCATATGCATACTTGTCTAAACGGAAAGTCAAGAATCTTAACACTCTCTCATCACGACGATAATTCGTTTCTAATGTTTCAATTACAGTTGGTTCTGCATCGAATTGCAACAAAGAATAAAATCCTGTCGATTTTTTCTGAATGGGATAAGCTAACTTACGTAGCCCCCAGTTTTCTTCATTTGTGATAGTCGCACCGCTCTCTGTTAAGAGGGCTTTGAACTTTTCTACCGCTTCCTTCATCTGTGCATCAGACAAAACGGGAGTTAAAATGAAAACGGTTTCATAATGGTTTAACATACTGTTTACTAACTTTTTAAAAATAATTATTATTCTATTCGCTCTAAAAGCGGGTGCAAATATAGTAATAATTATTTAATAATACTTCATCTCGACTTCAATTTTTAAATTTTGACCTTCTTCTAACTTAAATTTGAAACTATTAAAATCGGGTTTAAATATCCCTTTGTGTTTATAACCACCAAAGCCAAAACCTTCTTTAGGAAAGCCGATTTTAGTATAATTCATCTTTTTGTCCATATTGACATCATCTAAAACAGTTAAGCCATATTCCCCTGCTTTTAACTTCACAGAAAGTTCAAATTCTTCGTCAATTTTATCTTTTGCATATATCTTATACCAGCAAGGATCTTCATGTTTGAAACTTTCTTCGCTATTAAACAGTGCAACGCATAGCTGTCCTTCCGACTTCTTCAGATTGTGTATTTTTATCTCTAAAGTCTGCGCAAGTCCTGTAACAAAAAACATATTTGCCGACAAAACCAAACCAATATATTTGAACAAGTTGATCATTTAAATAAATTAATTTTCGATTGCTGAAGGAGAAAAAGTTGCTTCCGGTAGTTTTGATCCGAGTTGGAATTTATCTACTATCATCTCTGATTTACGTCCGTTTTGTACATTTTGCATAACCATTTTGTGAGCAAAGTTTTTCCCATTACTTTGCTTTCTGTAATCTGAGATTAGCTGTTCTCTCTGTTGATTGTCTGATGCATCATAATATTCAATCTTATAACAGAAACTTGTCTCCTTATCAATATAGCTTACTCTTTTTGCAAAACCGTTTTCCTGACGAACTTTGTCATCTTTTGCTTTTGCTTCAATAACCCAACATTTTTTTCCTTCAAATACATCTTCTTTCAGTAATGTATAGTTATAATCATTCAAATTAGGTTTGCTCATATCGGCATTGGTAAACTCAGACCCCATAAAGTTTTTACTTTTTTCTGTACTTACTATTCTTCTAACTTTCCGCAAGGCAGGCATATAAATCCATTGACTATCCTCCTGATTTTCATAATCATAGACTAATAATGTTGTTCCCTTTACATCAGCGGGTGCAAGAAATTTAATTATCATCTTCGAACAATCACTAAATCTACGTGAAGCAGTAGATATTTGCCGCACTCTGACATTACCTTTTCCATCATGAATATTAATGGTCGAAATCATTTCCATATCCGTTACTTCAATAGCATCCATAGCTTTTTTGGATATTTCTCTCGCATCTTGTGCTGATACTTGAAAGTTGGCAATCAGCAACATAACACTGAATATTACAATTATTCGTTTCATATGTATTTTATTTTTAATTATTAATAATCTTTATTTTCTCTCTAAAAATTTAGGTTTAAGAATAATGGAAAATGCCGGAATAAACACCAAAGCGCATATCAAACAGAGGAATAATGAAATGATAATAAGGAAAGCAAACGAATGAATAATTGGAAATGCCGAAGTAAACGCTACAGCAAAACCAACCATTACTGAGAATGCATTAATCGTAATTCCTCTTCCTATAGTGGTTAGCGTATTTTTTATACTATCAACATAATTATTTCCGGCAGCTAACTCCCATTTTATCCTCCAAAATACGTGTATGGTAAAATCGACTCCTAAACCTATCGATATTGATGATAATAATGCAGTTACAATATTAAGTTCCATTCCCAACCATCCCATCAAACCAAAGGTACAAAAGACTGCAAAAGCTAATGGTACACTTCCAATCAATCCTGCAACCAAACTTCGAAAGATAATTGATAACAATATAATTATAGCTACGAATGCAAACAACAAGGAGTAATACTGACCTGTTAAAATAGACTGACTCATTGAAATTTCCACAAGAGGATAACCTCCTGCAACATAATCAAATTCAGCATCTTCTCCAGTAATTTCATCAAGCTTTTTAATTACATCCTCAACATCTGAAATACTCTTTGCCGTGAACTGTACCGTCATCAAAGTTTTAGTATAATCAAAATCCACAAATCTTTCAACATCTTCAGGATCGCTACTCATGGTATAAAGTTCGAGATATTGTGCAATTGCTTCTCTATTATCAGGAATCTGATCAAAATAAACACTATTGGAATCGTTTAATGCTTTACTGATTTCTTTTACTATCGTTGCCAACGAAGCCACAGAACCGACATTAGGAAGTTCTTTTAATCCTTCTTCGCACTCAATAAGTTTATTCATCAACTTTGGTTCTTTTACATCACCTTCGAACATTACATTGAGCATTTTGCTACCACCAAAATCTTTGTCGACAACTTGAACGCCCTTATTAAATGGATGATCATCAGGCATAACGCCATTCCAATCGGGTGCTACCTTGAAATAAAACAATCCGGATGTACAGATAATAAATAAGGTAATAAAAATACCGAAAACCCATTTAGGATGTTTTGTAACCAAATTTCCAACTCCCTTAGTTAAAGGCAGGAAGAAATCTTTCGACTCACCATTTTCTTTTTTAAATGGCTTACCTTTCTTCATAAACGACATCACGGAAGGTATAAAAAACAAACTGACAATAAGTGCAAAACCTATCCCTATACTCGTTACAACACCCATTTGCTGAGCAGGCAATAATATATGAGTTACCAAGCCTAAAACACCCACTATAGTTGTCAAGCCACAAAAAAGCACAGGTTTAGTTAAATATTTAACCGAATGATCCACAATCTTATACATACTCAAATGTGGTTGATTGGCATTCAAATCCTGGTATCTTGCAATAAAATAAACACCATAATTATTCGCAATAGCAATCATCATAATAGGTATAAGTACTCCTATCAATCCTAATTCCCAGCCAAGCAGAGGAATCAGTCCTATACACACAATTATAGAAAATACAACAACAGAAAAAGGTAACAGTACGGCTTTCAACTCTTTAAACGAAAACCACAGCATCAGGAACATTAAAATTAATCCAATGGGCAGAATAACAAATAAATCTTGTGCAATCTTCTTCTCAGCATCATCGCGTAAATAAGGCTGTCCGGTTACATATACTTCCTCCGGACCTGGATTATTCTCAAGAACTTGATTAACAAACGACATAAGCTCAGCATCCTTAGCCGTTTTATTCGAACTGAGAATTATCAGCGCGTTTTTAAAATCTTCTGAAACGACTAAGCCATAGACCAATTTATTAGATCTAATTTCATTCTTCAAACTATCTCTCTCATTTTCAGTCTGTGGTATCCTACTAATAACAGGATCAACAATCATAACTCCATCCTCTGAACGAATATTCTTTGCATGAAACAGAGAAAAAACATTACTAAACCTACTATCATTTGCAAAATCATCAGCAATCCTTTCAATTCTACTTAATGTATTTTCTTCCAGAACATCCTCATTTTCAATCACAATCAACAAAGGCTCTTCATAGCCAAACACTTCATTGATTATTTTCGATTGCTGCCGTGCAGGCATATCCTCAGGCATATAAGACTCAAGGTCAGAATTAATTTTCAGTTTAAATAACCACAAAGCCGAAATCAACACAGCTAATATAGTTACACCGATTATCAACCAACGATACCTAATCGTAAAAAGATTTTTTTTAATTTTTCTCATCATATTTAATGAATTTATTGATACTGCTTTTCAAAACACAAAACTTTAACTTCTCTTTAAGGCGTTTCAGAAATGGATAAAATGCAAGGCGCTGAGGATGAGGGTGAGGGAGCATACTGAAGTATGTGACCGAAACCGAACTCCGAAAGCAACGCAGCAGTTTGCCATTTATGGAATGCCTTACATCAAAATGTTACTTTCATCTCCGCAAAAACCCCATTCAAAACCTTCGAAGAGAATTTGAATAAAGTTTTATTTTTCGCACTCATATAACTACCACCAAAATTTACAGACAAATAATCATTAATTTTCCAACTGATTTTTGGTCTTAATAAATATTCTTCAGTCGTAATATTATAATATCCTGTCATTTCAGCATTCCAAGTATCGTAAGCAAAAGACTTAGTGAGAGTTAGAGATACAGCATAATTATTTTCCGCTGCCTGATTAAAAATCAATCTATTAAACATTCTACTTTGATATTCAACCATTTGATTTGCATATGTTGGTAATTTTGTTAAATCATAAAGATCGAGTACAGGCTCTGTAAGTGGCGTAAAATCCGTAACAGTTCGACCGATAAACTGACCGATAAAAACAAAATCATTCCACATCTTTTCAACTCCAAATACATAGTACAAATCACTATTAGGAATATACATAACGCTGTCTTTATTCTTAATAATATTATATGCAAATTCCCCTTTTATCAGTAAGTCATTAATAGGCATGGCAAAGTCGAAACCAATAGTTTTTTTCGCATACACTTTTGGAGAATACTTAACAACAATGGGTTTCGACAAATTAGTAACATCAAGTGAGAATGTATCCAAATCGAAACCATGGAAAGGATCATAGCCACTAAAGTACGAAATTGCAAAACCTATTTTTTGAAGATCAAAATTTAATCTGGCACCAAGACTACTATTTGAGAGTTTCTTTTCAGGAATAGTCAAAGGATTAAATTGCACATCGATATTTACCTTAGGAAGAGAAATAAAAAACTCTTCTAATTTCATTTCCTGACTTAAATCAAATAAATCAAATCGATAATTAGATGGTTTGAAGTAAGGAATACCAACAATATCTATATCGATTGCACTTGAAAATCTGTATCTTAATCTTAACATAAGATTCGACATAATCTGATCATCCGGATCTGAAGTAAGAAAAAACAAATCATTAGGATTCAAATTGTTAGTAGGATTAAATCCATCTGTCCTACCCCATGAAACCAATTGATAACCGGCAAGAAAATCAAAACTTAAATCGCTATAACCGGCATATAACTCTTTAAATTCTATTAATTGTAAATCTTCTTGAAAAGCTACACCCTTTCGTAATCTTATATCAGAATTAAGAAATGCATAATTACTTTTCAGTTTTGTTTGTAAGGAAATCTCGGCAAAAGCATTAGCTATATCATAAGATTCGCCACCTCCAAATACAGAGGCACGACCATAACCATTAAATTCGACAGATGATTTTGAGCTGTTAATATTCAAATCATCACCCATACTTGCATCCTCAAACAAACTTTGAGAATTAACATTTATGACGATTAAAAAAGAAAGTAATAATAATAAAAAACGCGACATAGCAGTAATTTGTAATGAATTTGCTGCAATGTTAGCGTTTACGAGTTAAAGAATAGTAGTATTTTTAAAATACAGACAAGCAATTGCTGTATCATTTTTAAAAGTTATACTAAATTACTTGCTGTGAATGGTTTTAAACTCAACAGGAGTGATACCAGTAATACGTTTAAATTCTTTATAAAATGATGATTTACTGGTAAATCCGCAATCATATCCAATTGCTTCGATAGAGAAATTATTCTTCGGATCTAATAGCATCTTTTTCACAGCCTCAACCCTATATGAATTTACAAACTGAAAGAAATTTTTGCCTATTACAGTATTAAGCACTTCTGTAAGCTGATATTTTGGGATATTAAGTTCTTTTGAAAGGAAGTCCATATTTAAGTCAGGATTCAGATAGACTTGTTTTTTATCAAAAATATTTAATATGCTTTGTTTAATATGATCTTTTGTTTCTTCATTTAATACAGAATTTTTATATGCAATAATGTTATCATCCTTGTCAACTTCAGCAGCAAGTAACTCTTTTGGTAATATTTGTTGGCGAAGTCCGTAAAAACTCAAGATATAAATAACAAATAACAAGACAGAATAATTATAAATATGTGGCAGCAATGGTTGAGATTCATCAAAATATGAGAATATTGCAGTGAAAATTGCTATGGCACAATAAACAAAATAAAAAATCACCACGCTTAAAACCCATCCTAAATTTTCATTCTGACCTATATTCGACTTTTCATTTTTCAAATAAATACGATGTTTATGTACAAAAAACAAACTTAGAGGATTATAAATAGCCGTTGAAATTACATTTGCAGCTCCAAAACTTATTCTAAAAATAAAATTATCATCAATCACAAAAAAGTCTTTCATTGAAAATGGCTCTTGTATGATATAAGCTAAAATTTCAAAAATAACGAATGGAGTTAAATGTAATAATTGAATCCATTTCAGTTTAAATGACGGTCGGGTTAAAGAACTGATATATAAAAACATTGCCGGATTTATCAACAAAAAAGAACTTGAAAGCAAAGGTTTACCAAATATTTCATGATCTAAAGCACAAGTAAGAAACTCAATAGCCAACAAAGTAAGCCATCCTGACAGAATTTTATCAGGTAAAGAACTATCTTTCTTTGTAAACATTAATAATGCAGCAAATAGACCTTGTCCAAAACCAATCCAGGCAATCGTATTCATAAATTCAAAAATTCAAACTGTGAATGCTAATAATTTTTACCAAGCAATTGCACAAATTTACTTTATTTTTATTAGTAGTTCAAATATAAACGTACTTTTCTTTAAAGTTACCAGCACAAAAAACACAATTAATATCATTTAACATATGAATATATGTACATGTATTGTTTCGTATTAAATAATGTAATACTTTTGCAGTCAAAAACAAGATAAATTTTAAGATTTCAATATATATAACATGAACGAGAAAATTCTTATTATTGGAGGAGTAGCTGCAGGAGCTACAGCAGCAGCAAAGGCACGCAGACTTTCATCAGAAGCAGAAATTACGATGTTGGAAGCCGGTGTTGATATTTCATTTGCCAATTGTGGTTTACCTTATTATATCGGTGGAGACATAAAAAATCGCTCTTCATTAATATTGCAAAGTCCGGAGAGCTTTAACGAACAATATAATGTTGATGTTTTCACACATACTGTTGCAACTTCAATAAACAGAGAGAAAAAGCAAGTCATAGCCGTTGATGCACGTAATGGTGAAGCTAAAACTTATGATTATGACAAGTTAATTCTTGCTCAAGGTGGCAAACCTGTAAAACCAAAAATCACAGGTGCCGATTCCGATCATGTGTTTTCGTTGTGGACACTCGATGATATGGATAAGATAAAACGATATATTGATGATAAAAAACCTAAGGAAGTTGTAGTAATTGGTGGAGGTTTTATTGGCTTGGAGATGGTTGAAGCTCTTGCTAAAAGAGGAATAAAAGTGAATGTAGTGGAAATGATGCCTCATGTAATGTCTATAATGGATCCGGAAATTGCAGGATTTATTCAGCAAGAAATGAAATCTTATGGTGTTAATATCCACACAAATAAGAGTGTAACTTCTATACAATCGGATACAGTGAAGTTAAATGACGGCACTATGTTAAAATCGAACATGGTTATTATGTCGATTGGTGTTCGTCCGACTTTACAATTAGCAATGGATGCCGGACTTGCAATCGGAGAAGCCGGTGGTTTGTTGGTAAATGAATATCTTCAAACATCTGATAAGAATATTTTTGCAGCCGGCGATATGGTTGAAATAGAACATAGAATCTCAAAAAATAAGGTAAGAATTCCTTTGGCAGGTCCCGCAAATCGGCAGGGAAGAATAGCTGCTGAAAATGCGCTCGGAGGTAAACATGCATATAAAGGTTCGATTGGCACTTCGATAGTTCGTGTATTTGAAGCTGTTGCAGGTATTACAGGTTTGTCACTCAAACAAGCTCGTGCAGCCGGTATTCCTGCCGATGCTGTTGTTGTGCATAAGGAGCATCACACATCATATTATCCGGGAGCCGAGAATGTTACTGTAATGTTGGTATATAATAAAGAAACAGGCGATATACTTGGTGGTCAGACTGCCGGATATAAAGGTGCTGATAGAAGATTGGACGTTATAGCGACAGCGATGGCAGGAGGATTAAAAATTCACGATTTAGCTGATGTAGATTTTGCATATTCTCCTCCACTCGGCACTGCCAATGATGCAATCAATATGGCTGCATATACTGCGGAAAACAGATTGAGCGGTTACAGTCCGTCTGTTACAGTATCAGAATTAGATGATTTGATTAAGGAAATTAATCCGGTAGTTATCGATGTTCGTGATATGTTTGCCTTTGAAAAATCAAATATCCAGGGTTCATACAATATTCCACTTGAAGCTTTAGGCGAACAGCTCAATGGTATACCGAAAGATTTGAATATCATTGTTTATGATGAAACCGGTAAAAAGGGACACCAAGCCCTGAGAATGCTAAAAGGTGCAGGTATCAGTAATGTCTGGAATATTTCAGGTGGTCATATTTCGATGCAACGCCATGCTTTTGTTGTTGGGTTTGAAACTATACAACTACCACTTTTACCACTAAAAGAAAAGAAAATCGGTAAACACGAGGTTGAAGAAAACACTAAAGAAGAAAAAGTAGATGCTTCACAAAATGGCAACAATAATAATCAACCGCTTGTTGTAGATGTAAGAACTCCTATGGAATTTCAGGGAGGTGCATTTCCTGGTGCAATTAATATTTCGTTAGATGAACTTCAATCTAAACTTGATGAATTGGGCAGTAAAGATAGAGATATTACATTGTACTGTGCATCCGGTGCTCGTTCTGCTTATGCTCAACGAATACTTATGCAATTAGGTTATACGAATGTCAAAAATGGTGGCGGTTTAATGCAAATGATGATGAGGAGGTGATGGAACGCTGATAACGCGGATGCAGGCAGCGCGGATTTAATAGGATTAGAAAACGCAAAACGTATATTTTACAATTTGCAAGGTCGTAAAGCTCACAATATTTATCCCGAAATTTATAATTTATTCGATAACTATTTTAAACGGCATGCGTAGGGATATTTTAAATATCTTGATTTTCAACTAATTCAGTTAAAACTATTAGTAGCAGTTCTCTTAGATAAGTGTAATTTGTGTTTTTAGATTTATACGGACATCACGAAGCACTACACTCGATAGATATGCCTATTGTATATTGGTACAATGCTAAATCAACTTTTCGGTTAAAATGAAGTCTTCGGAATAAAATTAAAACCTTTTAGATAAGGTGTATGTTTAAAATTAGTTTGTATATTTGTGCTTTTTAATAAATAATATTGTATATACGCAATAGTTTAAAAATCAAGTCGGTTTGTATTACGATGATTATCAATGGCATACAATGATTGGTAAAGTTGATATATACGAAATTGAGTTTCGCAGAACAAGGAATATGTTGCTAATGTGTGAGATAGACAGCTTGGACAAGAACTTAGACATAATGTCCAAGTTACAGGTGATAAAGATGATTTCAGCATTGGAGTTGGTCAAGAAGTTGGACATAGTGTCCAAGTAGAAAAAATAAATAGGGAAACTGGAGTTATTAAAGATAAAGTGAATATTTGCTATTCGATGTAATTAGGATTTCTGGTTTATACGGACACCACTAAATATTACACCCGACAGATTGTGCTTAGTGTATATTTATATTGGTGGCAATACTCAATCAACGTTTCGGAACAAAATTAAAATCTTTTGGATAAGTTGTTTATTTAGAATTAGTTTGTATATTTGTAATCTTTAACAAATTGTATATACGCAATTGACATTCGCATAACAGGAGAAGTTGCGTATATAATATGTTAGCCGTCAGTGTAAAAAGACAGAAACGAACAGACAATTTGCTACATAAAGACAGAATTGAAAAATGAAAAATGCCCACGCACAAAACAACACATTTGCAAGCCCCGACACACAAACCGATGCTTCAGCTTGCAAAAGAGTTGTTTTCTTGCCGACGCACCCAAGCCCACCCACCACCCTTGATAACTCGTTGACAAGAATTGAGAAAAAATGAAAGCATTACGACCTAAAAAATGTATTTTTGAATCTTTAGAAATTGAATTATAATATTATGGACGGACAAAGTATTACACCTGATAAAATTAAGCAGGAGCAATTAAAAGAATTGTTTCCCGAAGTATTTAGCGAAGGAAAAATTGATTGGGAAAAGCTGAAAGCTACGTTTGGCGTGGATATTACATTTAGTAACGAGCGTTATGTGTTAAATTGGGCAGGTAAAAGCGATGCTTTTAAAGTTTTACAATCACCAACTACAAAAACATTAATTCCTGCAAAAGACCAATCCATAAACTTTGATGAAAGTGAAAATATTTTTATTGAGGGAGAAAACCTTGAGGTGCTTAAAGTATTGCAAAAAAGCTACTTCGGTAAAATTAAAATGATTTACATTGACCCACCTTATAACACTGGAAGCGATTCGTTTATTTACCCCGACAAATTCTCTGAAACCAAAGAGGAATACCAAAAACGAGTAGGCGACAAAGACGAAGAAGGCTACATGACCAAAGACGGAATGTTTAGAAAAAACAGCAAAGAAAACGGACAATACCACAGCAACTGGCTGAATATGATGTACCCTCGTTTGTTTTTAGCAAAAAATCTTCTCAAAGATGATGGAATTATATTCGTTTCAATTGATGATAATGAGGTTCATAATTTAAGATTATTACTTAACGAGATATTTGGTGAAGAAAATTTTTTAGCTCAAATCACAATAATAACAGGTGCGAATCAAGCAGGAGAAGGAGTTAAGTTTCAAAAAAACACAGAGTATTGTATTGTTTATTCTAAAAATCCAGACACCAATTGCATTACTAGAGTTGATAAGGTTAATGAATCATATAGAAATTTGAATGATGCACCAACACCTTTAGAAACTCGTGATGAAATGGGTTATACAATTTATTATAATAAAGAAACTAAAGATTTAATACCACTTAAAGATTACAATAAAGACAAAATAAGTACGAATGATTTGGAACAGGTTTACAAAGATGATGTTGATTTAATTGAAAGGGGTTATGTTCCGATTAGACCAGGTATTAGAAATAAGAAGCTTCATCGTTGGCGTTGGGGTATGGATACATTCATTGCAAGAAAGAATGAAATAGTTGTTTTTGAAAACGATAATGAGTTTAAAGTTGCCTTTAAGCAAGAAGGTATGAATCCACCTAAAAACTACCTTAATTTTGGCGGTGGTGCGTCTGAATTAAAGGAACTTTTTGACGATGAACAGTTTTTCGATTACCCGAAAAGCTATAAATACATACAGTATCTTATTTCTTTAGGTAGTAGTAATAGCGATTTAATCCTTGACTTCTTTTCTGGTTCAGGCACAACCGCCCAAGCAGTTATGGAGATGAATAAAGAAGATGGAGGCAATAGAAAATGTATTTGTATTCAACTTCCTGAACTATGCGATGAAAAAAGCGAAGCGTATAAGGCAGGTTATAAAACTATCTCAGAACTTTCAATCGAGAGAATTAAAAGAGTTATTACAAAAATTCTAAACGAAAAACAATTATTAATAAATCAAAATGCTGAATTTCAAAAAGAGATAGAGGGTTATGAGAAAATTATAGAAGACTTAAAAGAAAAAGAAACCCCTCAGTTATTTGATAGCAAGAAGCACTCTAAAGAAACAGAAAAAAACTTAAATAAGATTAATGACTTAAAATTTAAGATAATCGAAAATCTTGAACAAATTGAGAAAATTGATTTTTCTGATTTAGGTTTAAAAATCTTAAAATTACAGGATAGCAATTTTAAACAATGGCAGCAAATAAATGGTAAAGATTCAAAAGCATTAGAAGAACAAATGAAGCTTTTCATTGACCCTGTTGCTGAAAATGCCACCATCGAAAATATGGTTTTCGAATTGCTTTTAAAAGGCGGTAAAGGACTAAATTGTAAAATTGACCGTGCAACAGACTATTTCAAGATAAATGAAAACGAACTAATTTTCATGCTCGAAAAAGCCACGCAGGATATTGTTGATTCTGTTTTAAAAGAAAACCCATTGAAAGTGGTTGCGTTGGATAAATTATTCAAAAGCAACGACCAATTAAAAACCAACACTGTATTGCAAATGAAAGATGCAGGTATTGAATTTAAAACAATTTAAGCCATGAAGCTATCTTTTGAACCCAATTTGCAATACCAGCAAGATGCAATAAAGTCTGTTACAGCCTTGTTTGAGGGGCAACCAATGGAAGATTCCATTGAGGAATTTAAACTTGAAGAAAAAGGCAAATTAGATTTAATCAATGGCATCGGTAATAAACTTGTATTGTCCGTAGAACAGGTACTTGAAAACTTACAGGAAATTCAAACCGTAAATGATATTAGCAAAGCCGAAAAGTTAGACGGTTTCCATTTTTCGGTAGAAATGGAAACAGGTACAGGAAAAACTTATGTGTATTTACGGACTATTTACGAGCTTTTCAAACAATATGGTTTTAAGAAATTTGTAATTGTTGTTCCATCGGTGGCAATCCGTGAAGGTGTTTTAAAAAACCTCGAAATTACCCACGAGCATTTTCAAAATCTTTATGACAATGTCCCAATTCATTTTCAGGTTTACGACAGTACAAAAGTTTCATCGTTGCGAGGTTTTGCAACAGGTAATAATATTGAAGTTTTAGTTATCAATATTGATTCTTTCGCCAAAGACGAAAACATTATTAACAAACCAAATGATAAATTAAACGGTCAACGACCAGTTGAGTTTATTCAAACTACCAATCCCATTGTAATTGTGGACGAACCGCAAAACATGGAAACCGAAAAACGTATTACAGCTATTGATAACCTCAAACCACTTTGTACGCTTCGTTATTCAGCAACTCATAAAAACCAATACAACCTTACATATAGCCTCAATCCTGTAAAAGCCTACGATATGGGTTTGGTAAAGCAAATTGAGGTTGATTCCATAATTGAGGAAAATTCTAATAACGACGCTTTTATCTCGGTTGATTCGGTAACAGCTACCAAAACGAAGGTAACAGCAAAAGTTTCAGTTTTTGTAAACGAGAAAAATGGAGTAACAAAAAAGTCGTTATCTGTAAAAGTTGGCGACGACCTTTATAAACTATCAAATGAGCGAGAAATTTACTCAAATGGTTATATCATTGAGGAAATAGACGCTTCAAATCAATGTATTTCCTTATCAAACGGAAATATTTTATACAAAGGCGATTCGCAAGGCGGTTTGACAGATGAAGTAATGAAGTTTCAAATTCGCAAAACGGTTGAAGAACACCTTAAAAAAGAACTTCGTTTAAAACCCAAAGGAATAAAAGTATTGTCGCTTTTCTTTATTGATAAAGTTGCAAATTACAGGCAATACGATGCTTCGGGAAACCCAAATCATGGGAAATTTGCTTTGTGGTTTGAGGAAATTTATAAAGAATTAATTGCAAAACCAGCATTTAAAACACTTGATAATTTTCCGCTTGCAGAGATACACAACGGCTATTTTTCGCAAGATAAGAAAGGAAAAATGAAAGACACTTCAGGCGAAACCCAAGCCGATGATGACACATACAGCCTTATAATGAAAGACAAGGAAAAACTATTGGATGTAGAGAATCCATTACGTTTTATCTTTTCGCATTCTGCATTGCGTGAGGGTTGGGATAATCCAAACGTATTTCAGATTTGTACACTTAACGAAACGAAATCAGAAATTAAAAAACGTCAGGAAATTGGACGAGGTTTAAGACTTGCGGTTGATAAAGAAGGGAAACGAATTTACGACCAAACCATAAACCGATTAACTGTTATTGCAAACGAATCGTATGATGATTTTGCAAAAGCACTTCAAAAAGAAATTGAGGAAGATTGCGGGGTTAAATTTACAGGTCGTATTAAGAACTCAAAAGACCGAACACAAATTAAATACTGCAAAGGTTTTGAAGCCGACCCACGTTTTCTTGAAATTTGGGAAAAGATTAGAACCAAAACAACCTATCGGGTTGATTATTCTACAAACGACTTGATTACACTTGCTGCAAAAGCAATCAAGGAAATACCCGAAATAAAAGCACCATCAATACGCTCAACAAAAGTATCGGTAACAATGACCGATGAAGGCGTTGGCACTTCCTACGTTGGCGACAAAATAGAATCGTATGGCGGTTATTCATGGAAAATCCCCGATGTTTTAGGTTACATTCAAAGCAAAACCGAATTAACACGCTCAACAATTCAGGAAATATTAAGCAAATCGGGTAGGATTAACGACATATTGATTAATCCGCAATTATTCCTTGATTTGGCTTCACAAACTATTAAACGAACCTTGTACGATTTAATGATTGACGGTATAAAATACCATAAAATTGGCGATACAGAGTATTACACGCTTGAATTATTTGATGATAAAGATTTTGAAGTCTATTTAAACGATTTTGCGTTTAAAGTTTCAGACAACTCAAAAACAATTTACGAAGAATACATTCCCTTAGATTCGGGCGTAGAAAGCAGATTTGCACAAGATTGTGAAACAAGCGAACAAGTTAAATTTTATTTTAAACTTCCAAATTGGTTTAAGATTCCAACCCCGATCGGTAATTATAATCCTGACTGGGCAATAGTTTTCGAGGGTGACAAGAAAATTTATTTTGTAGCAGAAACTAAAGACACAGGAACGCCACAAGTTGATTTGTCAAAATTAAGCGGAGACGAACAACTGAAAATAAAATGCGGTAAAGCACATTTCAACGAGTTTGAAAATATTGAATACAAAGTAGTGAATAAAATAGGACAATTGATTGAGTAATGTCAAGAGGGCTACCATATAATGTAAAACAATGTCTTGAAAAGTCAAGAGATTGTGCATTACTTGCTATTGAAACATACAATAAGCCTGCAATAAAATTTCGTTCAGGTGGTTATATTGTATTAATGGTTATTTCTTGGACTTCATTATTTCATGCAATTTTTTTTCGTGATAAAATCAAGCCATTTTATAGGATTAAAGACACAAATCGGTTTGAGAAAAAGGATGGAGATTTTTGTTATTGGGAATTAAAAGAATGTATAAAACAGTATTATAAAGCTGATTCAACAAATCCAATTCGTAAAAACTTGGAGTTTTTTATTCCGTTACGGAATAAAATAGAACATAAATCTTTACCCGAAATCGACCCTGATTTATTTGCGGAGTGTCAGGCTTTACTGTTGAATTATGATAAAATTCTTGAAAAAGAATTTGGCTTAGATTTTTGTATTCGTGAAAGTTTGTCTTTTTCCTTACAACTTTTTCCTTCTTCTCGAAATCTTGAAGAAGCTGTAAAATCAAATCCAGACGCAATAAAAATAAAGGCTTTTATCAATAAAT
>Ga0228535_1000824_pt1 | contig 68352 bp, 72 predicted proteins | sample SJ1metagenome_FD_168457 | JGI IMG/M metagenome (GOLD analysis project Ga0228535, IMG submission 168457) | Enriched culture of PCE-dechlorinating microbial communities from Ithaca, New York, USA - SJ1 | ecosystem: Engineered > Modeled > Simulated communities (microbial... > Unclassified | place...
CTTTTGTTATGTAGCTGCAGTTGGCAGACCGCAGCTCTCATTATAACAAAAGGAGTTCTCTTTTCTGCCTCATCGCTATAAGCTTTTCTGAACCCCGCGTCTAACGCGGGGTTTTCTAAATACAAAATAAGGTTCCATGCCTGCAGCATGGAACCTTTGGTCAGCACCGGCACCCAATTGTATTATCAGGATCCGGTAAGCCAGAACCGGGGAAAACAAAGCCGCCTCGCCCTGCTTACCGCTTCTTCCAGGTGAAAATATCCTCCAGCGAGCAACCGAAAAGGGAGGCAAGCCAAAAAGCCTCATCAATGCTCGGCTGGATCATATTTTTCTCCCACCGCTGAATTTGCTTGGCTTCGGTCCGCAATGCCAAGGCCAGAGCTTCTTCGCTCCACCCTTTGTCTAAACGAAATTTCCGAATATGATTCTCGACTGCCATTCGCATCACCTAAGTGTATCTTCGGTAATACGTATTCCTTTTCCTGCAAGGCTGGCAAGCTATTTTGGCATTTTCATAAGGCGAATTCCGCTGTCAATAAAAGGCAATTGGATAAATACACCGCTATGCTTACTCGCACAATGTGTTGCGAATATAACATCGCCCTGACCGTTTCAAACCGGCGACGCCCGCTGGCGTTTCGTCCGGGGCTTCCGCTGCTCCGGCCCTCATCTTTGCTCAGAGTAACTATCCCAGGGCCGGATGAGGCTGCCCTTCGGCCGTGGTTCAGTAAGCCGGCGATAGGCTGCTTTCTGGCTTCCCCCGACAAATCATTGATGAACGTTTCAACCGTGCAGCGGGAAAACAGCGTCAGGCCTTTATCGCTGCCGGAGACGACGGCAACTGCCCCGGAAGTGCCGTTGGGCCGGACTTTCTTCCTGCCGGCAGACCGCCTGCTGCCCCGGGACGCCTTGGCGGCCCCAATTACCCCCATGGCCGCCGGGGAAGTAACGCAAGGCAGCCGCAAAAGCGGCTGCCTTGACAAGGAGAGCGCTATTTGTACGTTTCCGCCTCGCTGCCGGATGTAAACTTCTGCTCCCCCGCAAAGCAGCGGTGGAAGGATTCCTGTATCTTCCGGTCGATATCTTGCCGGAAAGCCTGATAATTACGGAGCATTTCCTTGCCGGCGGCGGTAAGTTCGGCGCCGCCGCCGTCGTCCCCGCCCACGCGTCTATGCAGCAGTTCGTAACCGAGAGCTTCTTCGGCCTTGCGAATGGTACCCCAAGCGTGCCGGTAGGACATGCCGATTTGGCGGGCAGCTTGGTTGATGGAACCGCACCGGTCGATCCGCTCCAGGATTAATACCAGACCGTCCCCGAATACATAGGTGTCGCCTTGTTCCAGCCAGATTTTATATTTCGGCTGCATCAGCGCCACTCCCAAACAGGATTACGTCCTTCCCGTTCAATACTTCTCAGATACGGCTTTCGCTTGGGTGAACAGCAGCAGATAATCCCGGCCGCCGGCCTTGGAGTCGGTTCCCGACAGCTTGAAGCCGCCGAAGGGATGCACACCGACCAACGCCCCGGTGCACTTGCGATTGAAATACAGGTTGCCGACCGCAAACTCCCAGCGGGCCCGTTCCAAATTCGCCCGGTCATTGGTAAAGACGGAGCCGGTAAGGCCGTATTCGGTGTCGTTGGCAATAGCCAGAGCCTGAGCAAAGTCGGCCGCTTTGATAAACGCGAGCACCGGTCCGAAAATCTCTTCCTGGGCGATGACCGCGTCGGCGGCGACGTCGGCGATAATCGTCGGTTCCAGATAAAATCCGCCGAGATCTTCCCGCGTCTCGCCCCCTAAAACGAGCCTTCCCTCCTGCCGGCCGGTCTCAACGTATTCCTTGATCTTGCGCAGGGCATTTCCGTCGATGACCGGGCCGACCTGGCAGTTGTCTTTGGTCGGACCGAGGGTTAACTGCCGGGTCCGCGCGACGATCAGATCGAGGAGCTGGTCGTAAATCGCCGCGTGGGCGATGACCCGGGAACAGGCGGAGCATTTCTGCCCCTGGAAGCCGAACGCCGAGCCGACAATCGCCGCCGCCGCTTCGGCCAGGTCGGCTTTTTCATCCACGACAATCGCGTCCTTGCCGCCGAGTTCGGCCACCACCCGCTTGATGAACCGCTGGCCCGGGGCGACCTTGGCCGCCAGTTCGTTGATCCGCAGCCCGACTTTCTTCGAACCGGTAAAATTGATGAAGCGCACCTGCGGGTTCGTCACGATATAATCGCCGATGACTCCGCCGCTGCCGGGGATGTAATTCACCACTCCCGCCGGAACGCCGGCTTCCATGAGAATCTCCACAAACTTCGCGGCAATCACCGGGGTAGTACTCGCCGGCTTCAAGACAACCGTGTTGCCGGCGACGATGGCGGCCGAGGTCATGCCGGCGGTAATGGCCAGCGGGAAATTCCACGGGGGAATGATCACTCCGACGCCGAGCGGAATGTAATAGAGCTCATTGTCTTCCCCTTCCAGGCGGGTCAGCGGCTGCGGTCCGCCGAGGCGGACCATCTCGCGCCCGTAGAATTCCAGGAAGTCGATCGCCTCACAAGTGTCGGCATCGGCTTCCGCCCAGTTCTTACCGGACTCAAACACCATCCAGGCCGAGAGTTCGTCCCGCCGCCGCCGCATGATGGCAGCAGCCTTGAAGAGATATCTCGCCCTCTCCTCCGGCGCCAGCGCCGCCCAGGCGGGGAAGGCTTGCGCGGCCGCATCGATGGCCTGCTGCGCGAGCTCGGCCGTCGCTTCGGAAACGTAGCCGACAACCTCTTCGGATTTGGATGGGTTCACCGAGACAATTTTTTTCTCCGTCTTGATTTCCTTGCCGCCAATCAGTAAAGAATAATTCCGCCCCAAAGCCGCCTCAACCTGAGACAGGCTTTCCTTGAAACTGCCGGCTTCCTTCGCATCCCGGAAGTTGCGCAGTTTTTCGTTTTTAAACTCGACCAACATGATAACACTCCTTTATTTTATTAATTGGGCAAAGTCTTTAAGCCCCGTCTTTACCGCCTGTCGCCGCGCTATGTTTCAATATGCATATTGCTATTATTCAATTTTCCCCTTCGTTTCTCCTGCTTATCCGGGAGCGCCGGCGGGCCTGAACCGGCAACGCCGGGACTCCGCCCGGCGCATAACCTTTCCAGTCATCACTTCCGCAGGCGGAGCGCTTCCCGCCCGTCATCGTACATTTTAATAAATCACGATGTGGGAAAGAAGGTGATGCTGTGGATTTGTTTTTTCGCAATCTGAGTCCCAAAGATTCGAATAACAAGCCGGAGGAGATAACTCAACTTTCCCTTACGAGCATAAATCCCAATCCGTACCAGCCCCGTAAGTCGTTTCAGCCTGAGCAGTTGAATGAACTGGCGACTTCGATCCGGGCGTACGGTGTCCTGCAACCGATCCTCGTCCGTAAGGTTGGCAACCGCTACGAGCTGATTGCCGGGGAAAGAAGATTGCGGGCGGCGGAAATCGCCGGATTGGATAAGATCCCGGCTGTTGTCAGGAATTTTACTGACCGGGATATTGCTCTGATCGCCTTAGTGGAAAACCTGCAGCGGGAGGATCTGGATTACTTCGAGGAAGCCGAGGGGTATGCCCATGTAATCGGCAGTTTCGGGATTACCCAGGAGGGTCTGGCGGAGAGGGTTGGGAAGAGCCAATCGGCGATTGCCAACAAATTGCGGCTGTTGAAACTGAGTGAGAAGGTCCGTGGCAGCATTTCCCGGGAAATAATGACCGAGCGGCATGTCCGGGCATTGTTGAAACTGCCGTCGGAAGCCGAACAAGTAGCAGTTATTGAGCGCATCCGGGTCGACAAACTGACCGTGAAAGAGACCGAAACGTTGATTGAGGATCTTCTGACAAAGCGCAATACGGTGGATGAGCGGGTGATCCCCATTAAGCGGCGTCAGAAGCTTCTCCGTATCGTCAAAGATATGCGGATTTTCCTCAATGCCATCAAGTCAACCGTTGCGGCGATGAAAGAATCCGGTCTGGCGGCGACGTTTGAGCAGCGTGATATGGGGGATTATCTCGAGTTAAGTATCCGAGTGCCGATGAGCGAGAACAGTAGCGGTAAGTAGATATTTAAGCGCGCTACGGTTGCATTGTTCGTCTAAAGCAATCGGGTCAGATAGATTTTGACCGGCCTCCTGAACTGCATAGGAGGCTTAATTTATTGGTTCAAATCGATTACAGCTAGGGGCTCTTAGGTTTCGTCGCGGCGAACGTGTGTTCTTGGTTGGCGCGGCCGATTTTCTTGTTGAATCAAGCAGGAAGGCGATAGCGGGCGACGAATTTTGTATAGACGGAATTATCTAAGGGGTGGGAGAATGGGGAAGCTGATTGCCATCGCCAACCAAAAAGGCGGCGTAGGGAAAACGACGACGGCGGTTAATGTCGCCGCCTGCCTGGCCCTTTTGGGGAAAAAGGTGCTGTTGATCGATATTGACCCGCAGGGAAATGCCAGCAGCGGTCTGGGCATCAACAAGAAGACGACCAGGAGCTGCATTTATAACGTCCTGATTGACGAACAGCCGGTTGAGTCGGTCACTTTGCCTACGGCGGTTCCCGGGCTGGACATCATTCCTTCCACCATTCAGTTGGCCGGGGCGGAGATTGAATTGGTTCCCTTGATATCCCGTGAACAGCGGCTGAAAAAAGCCTTGGCGGAGACAAGGCAGCAGTACGATTTCCTTTTGGTCGATTGCCCGCCTTCCCTTGGACTGCTGACCCTGAATGCTCTGACGGCGGCCGATTCGGTTTTGATGCCGATCCAATGCGAGTATTACGCCCTGGAGGGGTTGACCCAGCTCATGAATACAATCAAGCTGGTTCAGAAGCACCTGAACCCCGAGCTTGCAGTTGAGGGAGTGGTTTTGACGATGTTTGACGCCCGCACGAATCTTTCGCTGCAAGTAGTGGATGAGGTGAAGCGCTTTTTCCGGGACAAGGTGTACCGGTCGTTGATTCCGCGCAATGTCCGATTGAGCGAAGCGCCAAGCCACGGGAAACCGATTATCAATTATGATCCGAAATCACGTGGCGCGGAAGTTTATTACGAATTGGCAAAGGAAGTGATCGAACGTGCCGAAGAAGGGACTTGGTAAGGGGCTGCAGGCTTTATTGACGGATATCGAACCGAATGATACGGATCAGATACTTGAAATCGACGTTACGGACCTGCAGGCGAACCAGTACCAGCCGCGCCGGACTTTCGACCCTGAGAAGCTGGGCGAACTCGCAGAATCTATTAAGGAAAACGGTGTAATCCAGCCGATTATCGTCCGTCGGTTTAATATGGCGTATGAGATTGTCGCCGGGGAACGCCGCTGGCGGGCTGCCCGGATGGCTGGTCTCAAGACCATCCCTGCTGTTGTCCGGGAAGTGGACGACCTTGGGATGATGGAATTGGCCCTGATTGAGAACATCCAGCGGCAGGATCTTAACCCTTTGGAGGAGGCCCAGGCCTATGCCAAGCTGCTCAAGGCCATGGATTTGACCCAGGAGGAATTGGCCTTACGAATCGGCAAAAGCCGTCCTCTGGTTGCCAATACGCTTCGTCTGCTGAATTTGCCGTCTAAAGTGCAGGATATGGTGGCTAGAAATGAAATATCGTTCGGACATGCGAAGGTGATTATGGGGATTGAAGGCGCGACCGAGCAAGAGGGGGCGGCGGAAACCGTTTACGCTGAAGACTTGTCGGTTCGGCAGCTTGAGGATATGCTGCGAAGAAAAATAAAAAAGCCGGATGTTCCACGTGGAACAGAGAAAAGGGCAGGACGGAACCGACAGATCGCCTCGCTTGAGGACGAACTGAAGCAAGAGCTTGGCACCTTAGTGAAAATCAAGCACGGTAAAAAGAAAGGCAGTATCACCATCGAGTACTACGGTGATGATGAGTTGGAGCGGTTGCTAAAGCTGCTGCGGCGCGAGGCGGATGAGACAGAGAGCCAGAGAGCCGGCAAGTTTACGGTATAACCTTACCATGCGGAGGAAATAATCCGGGCCATGTTCCACGTGGAACATGGCCCGGTGCTTTGCCCAGAGGTTTATATCCTGCCGCCGACCGGCGCTGACGTGGGCGTACTTTATTCTTGCCTAGGCGACGACGCCACGCTCGCCGGAGTAATTCTCGTACTCTTTTGTATCGATAATCTCTTTCAGGTGCCGAACCACTTCCCATATTTCGCAGTAAGTTGTATAGAGGGCAACGGGGGCCAGTCTGATCACATTCGGGAAACGGAAGTCCGGAATAATTCCGCGGCCTTTTAAGGCTTCATTGATGCGTAGCGCTTCTGCGTGCTCGACTGCCACGTGTCCGCCGCGTCTTTCAGCCTCCCGAGGCGTGCCGATGCGGTAATTGTACGGCTCGCGGCTGATCAGTTCGTCGATCAAGCACATCAAATACTCCGTCTGCTGCAGTGATTTGGAGCGAATACGGTCAATCCCGGCAGAACCGAAAATGCGCAGCGCTCCCTCCAGCGGAGCGGAACTAAACATATTGGTCGTTCCGATTTGCAGGGCTTGTGCCGTACCGGCACCTTCAAAATCGACAAGCATGTCGAATTGTTTGTCCTTTCGATACCCGAACCATCCGGCCAGGCCGGGCTCGGTGCCGAAATGCCGTTTATTCAAATAGAGACTGGCTGTGCTGCCGGGCCCGGCGTTCAAATACTTGTAGTTGCACCAAAAAGCGAAGTCGACATCCCATTCACTCAATTTGTGCGGGACCGAGCCGGCCGAATGGCAGCAATCAAAGCCGATCAAAATATTGCGTTTGTGCGCTTCCTCCGTCAAATGTCGCATATCGAGCAATTGCCCGCTGCGGTAAAGAACTGAGGGAAGGATGATGAGGGCGATCTCATCGGTCATGGCGGCTACGACATCTGCTTCGTCAATCATGCGACCATCCCGGCTCGGTACCAAAACCAGATTCTTTTCCGGGTCCAGCCCATGCAGACGCAATTGGCTCCGAAGCGCATAAAGGTCGGACGGGAAATTCAGTTCGTCGGCCAGTATTTTGGTTCGCTTGCCGGCCGGCCGGAAGAAGGCAGCGATAAGACTGTGCAGTCCTACCGTAGTTCCCGCCGTGATCGTCAACTCATCAGGTGCTGCCCCGACCAGCGGAGCCTGCATTTTCGCCAATTCTTCCGCATAGAAAAACCAGGGGACGGCGGCGCCCGTCCAGCCGTTGATGCCCTGCTGCTTCCACTCGTCCAGTACCCTCAGCAGAGCTGCTTCGGCATCCTTCGAGGCCAGGCCGAGTGAGTTACCATCCATGTAGATCTTATCGGGCAAGAGATAAAACCGCTGCCGGAAAGCGGACAGCTCATCCCTGGCATCAAGCTGTTCGGCCATCTCCCGGGACGGATTGAAATCACGGTGCATAGGTGAACCTCCTCACTTGGTAATATTTGCTAACCACGCTTTCTATTATAGCACACCGGAAGGATTTAGAGAAGAAGGTAAGCGGAACGAGCGAATTGAAATATATGGAAAGGCGGGCGCCGAGGGAAGGGAAGGAATTCTCCGGCCACTGTTGAATGTATAATAGCGAAGATTGACGAAATCGGGGAGGCCTTGTCAGAATGGATTTATCAATCCTCACTTCCGGTCCGCTGTTGGAAAGTTTCCCGTATATCATCGCCGTTTTGGGAGCGGTGACTGCGGTCTCCCTGGCATTCTCTCTGCTGCTTTATTTTCGCCTGAACCGGCTGGGCAAGCGCTATAATGCGCTATACCGCGGTACCGACCGCCAAAATATTGAAGACATAGCGGCCGAATGCCTGGCCGAGCTGGCAAAAGCGCAGGGCCAGTCGCAGAAATTTGAAGCCGAAATGCAAGAACTCAAAAAAAACTTCGCCGGCTGCATTCAGCACGTCGGGGTTGTCCGGTACAGCGCCTTCGCCGGGATGGGCAGCGACTTGAGTTTTTCGGCTGCCTTCCTCGATGCCAATTACAACGGGCTCGTCATCAGCAGCCTTTTCGGGCGGGACGAATCCAGAACTTATGCCAAACCGATTAACAACGGCAATTCGCCTTACTTTCTCACCGAAGAAGAGCAGGATGCCGTCCGGGATGCGTGCGCTTCGAAGACGCTTTCACGGCGGGTGAATAAAAAAGGAATAAATTTGTACGAATAGTCAGTCCGCAGCAGGAACTTTGACAAAGGCAGCGAATATATCCTATTACTGCAAATAGCGGTATAGTTGCCAATTTTTGCCTGGATAAGCGCTTAGAAGATTTTCTTCCTGTCAGCGGGTGATAAGCGGTGCAACGGAAAAAGTGGCAGAAATTACGGGAAAAGTACACGATAATGGTCGTGCCGCATTCGAAAAACGGCGTGGCCAGTTTCCGCTTTTCCCTTTTTTCTTTCTACGTTGGACTGGCAGTGCTCATCTCCCTGGTTTTAACCGGAGTCATCCTGTCCCACACTTACCAGCAGATGCGACTGAATATGGCCGAGTTGCATCAGCTCCGCCAGGTCAACGAAGAGCAGCGGATGCAGATCGAGGAACTGGCGGAGGAAACGAAGGCGATCGAGGGCGGAATGGCCCGAATTGAGGAGTTGGACCGGCAACTGCGGCAGATCATGCAGTTGGAGGAAAAAACCGAAGCTACGGATGCTAATAAAGACGCCCGCAGTACTGTTCCGGAAACCGGCACCGGTGGCGTCGGTGGCGGTCAACCGCTGGCTTACCGCCCCACTCAGTTGGCCGGAGCGGTCAGCCGCGGCCAGAAAACGGACGAGCTGTCCGAGCTGAGCAGCAAGATGGAGACGCTAAAGCAGTCAATTGATCAGGAGGAAGCCAACCTTACCGAACTGAAGGCAAAAGCGATTAATTACATGGCATATCAGGCGGCGAAACCGTCCGGGATGCCGGCTAAGGGGCGGGTTACCTCCCGTTTCGGTTCCCGGCGGTCACCCTTCGGCGGCGGGGTTGAATTCCACTCCGGAGTCGATATTGCCGCTTCCTACGGTACACCGATTGTTGCGACGGGGAGCGGCAAGGTAGTATCCGCCGGGTGGCAAGGAGCTTACGGCTGGACCGTTATAATCAACCACGGCTACGGCTTTACAACGATGTATGGACATGCCTCCCGCCTCGTTGTCCATGCCGGACAGTCGGTCAAGCGGGGACAGGTTATCTCTTATATGGGCAGTTCCGGGCGCAGTACCGGTTCGCACGTGCATTACGAGGTTCACGTCTCTGGCAAGACGGTCGACCCGTATCCGTACCTGTAGTCTTTCCGCCTTTTCTCCGTCATTCTATCGCCAGCAATAAGGGGGAAACAATGTGTTCGGAAAAAAGGAGTCGATAAGCATCAGTATGGACAAGATCGATACCGTTATCGGCCGGGAAACGGAGATTAAGGGGACGGTAACCGCCAAAGGGGCTATCCGGATCGACGGAAAGTTGGAAGGTCATATCGTCAACCAGGGCGACGTGGTTATCGGCGAGGGCGCCGTCATCATTGCCGACGTCAAAGCCAGGCATGTGACGGTAGCCGGCGAAATCAGAGGGAATATTACGGCGGAAGGGAAGCTGGAACTGCTTAACTCGGGAAAAGTCCTCGGCAACATTCAGGTGCAGAACTTAGTTATCGGCGAAGGAGCCGTATTTAAAGGCAAGAGCGAAATGTACGACGCAAATGAGGCGAGCCCGCTGAAAAGTTACGACTCCGGCAAAGAAATTCTGTAGGCAATAAGGGACGAGAGATAACCCAGTCGGATCGATTGGGTTATTGCTTTATTTGCCGCACTGCGAAGGAGCATAGGGATGAAGACGACCATCATCGTGAATCCGGCCGCGGGGCGGGGGAAAGCCGCGCTTGTCTGGCGGCATCTGCAGCAGCAGTACGGTATGCTGCTGGCGGATTGCCCCGTCAGTTTTACCGAATACCCCGGTCACGCCCGCGATCTGGCGACCGCTGCCGCCGCTGCCGGGTTTGAACAGATTGTGAGTGTCGGCGGCGATGGGACAGTCCATGAGATCATCAACGGCATCGCCGGGCAAACTGTCCGCTTGGCACTGGTGCCGGCGGGAACCGGAAATGATCTGGCGCGGACGCTTTCCATTCCGGCGCAGCCGGCGGACGCGCTCAGTCTGCTGGCCAGCGGCCGGACCCGCCGGCTTGATCTCGGCCGGGTGAACGGGGTATATTTCGTGAATGTGGCCGGAGTCGGCTTTGACGCCGAAGTCGTCAGCGACGTGAATAACCGGCGTCGGTTAGTCGGCGGGAGCGCCGCCTATATCTTGTCTGTCTTGCGAATGCTTCTTCGCTATCGGCCGGTGGCAGCCGACATCACCGTTGATGGTGTTACGCATCCGGCTAAGATATACATTGCTGCCGTGGCGAACGGGCAGTACTACGGCGGTGGGATGCGCATCGCGCCCCAGGCCGTTCCTGACGACGGCAGCTTTGAAATTTGCGTGGTCCGGGAACTGAGCAAATTTGGTTTTCTGCAGGCCTTTCCCTCCGTGTTCAAAGGCGAGCACAGCCGCCATCCGGCCGTCTCCTTTTTCCGCGGGTCGGAGGTGCAGATCAGCAGTCGTACTCCCCTTTGCGTTCAGGCGGACGGAGAAGTCGTCGGCAGGACGCCGGTGACCTTCACCTTGCTGCCACAGGCATTGACCATCCTGGTTCCCTAGCATATTTCCCATCGCGCCGGATATACTATGGCCGCGAGATTTACCGAGGGAAGGAAGGGCAGGCGCATGCAGTTTGCGGACCGCCGGGATGCCGGCGCCAAATTGGCAGCAAAACTCGCGGCCTATCGGGGAAAGCAGCCGGTTATCCTGGCGATTCCCCGCGGCGGGGTGATCATCGGCGCCGTGTTAGCGGCAGAATTAGGCGGCAGTCTGGATGTAGTGTTTTCCCGCAAGATTGGTTTGCCGGCCAATCCGGAGTTCGCCGTCGGTGCCGTCAGCGAGGACGGTGCCTTGTTATACGAAGAGCTGCCGGCGCAATACGGCGTGGATGAAGCTTACCTCCGTACGGAAGTGGAGCGGCAGAAAGCGGCGATGCATCGCCGCCGGGAGCTTTATGCCGGGGGAAGGGAACCGCTCCCGGTTCATGGTCAAACCGTAATTATCACCGATGACGGGATCGCTACCGGGTATACGACCGAGGCAGCGATTATTGCCGTTCGCCGCCGGGAGCCGGCCCGGCTGGTTCTGGCTGTTCCTGTCGCGCCGCCGGATATTTTCGAGCGTTTGACGCCGCTGGTGGATGAAGCCGTCTGCCTACTGGCGCCGACTTCCTTTTACGCGGTGGGGATGTTTTACCGTGACTTTACCCAGGTCGAAGACGCCGAAGTTATCGAACTGCTGGGAAAAGCTGCCGCGCACCGCCCCGGCGGGGTATGATTTGCCTGGCAGGCGAAAATACTATTGCCAGGCAAGTCTACAGCGGAGGTGAAAGTATGGACAAGCGAGTAATCGCGGTGGAAGAAAGCCTGCCGCAGATCAGTGAATATTTGCGCGGCAGCGGATTTCAGACGGTCAAAACCACGGATGCGAACATCAGGCGGGCCGCCGCCGTTGTGATCAGCGGGGCCGATAAGGATGTCCTCGGGATGGGTACTGCCGTCACCGCGGCTCCGGTCATCAACGCCAACGGGTTGACCCCCGAAGAAGTTCTGCACGAAATCAATTCCCATCTGCATTGAAAAGGTGGATTGCCCGGTTAACCCCGGGCAATCCACCTTCCTGGCTCGGTTCGGAAAGAGGAGTCGATCGCTTATCCGGCCGCTCACGCCGAGCGCAAGTCCTGGATACTCCAAATCAGCGCGTCGGCGATGACGCCGGCCAAACGCATCACCAAACTTAACCGGGTGTTCTGCAGGACGAAATATTCCATGAAGCCGCCGACGTTGACGATGCCGGTAAGATAGATATCGCCGACCGGCGGCAGACTTTTATTGACCCCGGCGCCCGGTTTCAAGGCCCCCCGGCCGACAGTGACGATGCCGATATTCTCCGAGCGCCCGAGGCAGGCATCGATGGCAATAACGAAAGAGCCGGGGCAAGCGGCCTGAACCTCGGCGATGGTCTGTGCGAGGTTGCTCGCATGGACCGGTTGCTCCAGGGTCCCGTAGGTATAAACGTTATCCATCGACGCCGCTGCCAGACGGGCGCCGACCAGCGGTCCCAGAGCGTCACCCGTGGACCGGTCCGTCCCGATACAAACGACGGCAACCGGACGGCGGGGCTGCAGTCGCTGCTCCCGGAACAGGAGGTTGAGGGTCAGACGGAGGCGGCGTGCCGCCAGAGGGTCATCGACATGAACTTTCAGTTCGCCCGGAGTCAGGAGACGTTCTTGTATCTGCTCAAGTATGCTTTGCGGCATCCGGTTACCCCCTGTCAGCAAGCCCTGCCGTTTTCAGTAAAAGTATATGATTTTTCCGGGAATATATGCACGCTGCTGCGGACGTGCCTGACGGCAATAGCAGGGAAAAGGCATCCCGGGTGAGAAGTACCTACCAGAAAGGCAGACGGAGGGGAGAAATCATGGCAGGCATCCAAAGTATTCTGAGCGGAGACAACTTCCTTTGGCTGGGGCAGCGAATCCTCGGCGTAATTGTTACCGCGGTGATCGCCAAGCTGGCTTTACGCTTCGGGGCGGCTTTGATCGACCGGCTGCTTTCGCCGCCGCCGCTGCTGAAGAATCATTATTGGCAGGAGAAGCGGGCAAAAACGTTAAATACCTTGCTGAAAAGCGTGCTGCGCTACCTGATTTATTTCATCTCGGCCCTGATTATCCTTGATCTCTTCAAGCTGCCAACCGCCTCGATCCTGGCGAGCGCCGGCATTATCGGACTCGCGATCGGCTTCGGGGCGCAGAATCTGGTTCGCGATTGCATTACCGGCTTTTTTCTGATCTTCGAAGACCAGTTTGCCGTCGGCGACTATATCGCTGCCGGCGGGGTAGAAGGCATCGTTGAGGAAATCGGCTTCCGGGTGACCAAGATCCGTGATTTCGGCGGGCAACTGCACTTCATTCCTAACGGCAGCATCGACCGGGTCAGCAATTTCTCGTCCGGCAATATGCGGGTGATGTTTGACATTCAGGTTTCTTATGATACCGATATCGAGCACGCGATAAAGGTGCTCTCGGACGAATGCCGGCAAATCGCGGCGGCCAATGCGACGATCGTGGAGGGTCCCAGCGTTCTTGGGGTTCAGGAATTGGCCGATTCCGGGGTCAAACTGCTCATCTGGGCCAAAACCGTTCCGATGGAACAGTGGGCCGCCTGCCGGGAAATCCGCCGCCGGCTCAAGGAACGCCTGGACAAAGAAGGGATCGAAATTCCGTACCCGCATACGGTCATCATCCCGCAGCCCCAGCACCGGCCCGGCCGCAACGATTCCGGATCCGAGGAGGTATAAGCGATGGTTAAATATCAGGTTGGTGATATCGTCCAAATGCGCAAAGCCCATCCCTGCGGCAGCGACAAATGGGAAATTACCCGGACGGGCGTCGATTTCGGGCTGAAGTGCCTGGGTTGCGGGCGGCGGGTCATGCTGCCACGCCCGAAATTCGAAAAAGGAGTCAAGGCGATTGTCGCCGCCAAAGGCGACGCCGGGGCGGCCGGTCCGAAAGAATAGAAAGCGCCGGACTGACGTTTCAGCAATTTGGCATTGAAAGGCAAAGCAAACAATGGTATAATGTTTTAGTAATTTCGGACAAAGTGTGCTGCAAATCCCTGCTCCGTGCGCCGCACGGGGCCGTCCAGTCCAGAGGGAGGAGGTGAGCAAAGTGCACGCTTACGAAACTGTGTTTATTATTAAGCCTGACTTGGAAACGGAAAACATTGAAGCTGCCGTGGAAAAGTTCAAGGCCCTGATTGAGAACGAGAAGGGAACCGTTGAGTCGGTCGAGAAATGGGGCAAGCGCCGGCTGGCTTATTTGATCAATGATTACCAGGAAGGCTACTACGTGTTGATGAACTTCACCGCGGAAGCCGGAACCGTTCAAGAAATGGAGCGGATTTTCAAAATTTCCGACGAGGTCATCCGGTACATTACCATCCGTAAAGACGAGTAGTATAGGTGGTGTGGTGAATGTTAAACAAAATTATCCTGATCGGGCGGTTGGTCCGCGATCCCGAACTGCGGTATACCCCTAACGGCGCTGCAGTCGCGAGCTTTGCTATCGCGGTCGACCGGCAGTACACAAACCGGCAGGGCAATCGCGAGACGGACTTCATCGATATTGTCGTCTGGCAGAAATTGGCCGAGACCTGTGCCAATCATCTTGGCAAGGGTCGTCTGGTAGCGGTCGAGGGCAGACTCCAGGTTCGCTCCTACGAAACCCAGGAGGGACAGCGCCGGAAAGTAGCGGAAGTTGTGGCGGAAAATGTCCGTTTCCTGGATTGGCCGAAAGACGCCGGCGCTGCAAGTGACGAGACGGCCGACTTGGGCGGCAGTCTGAGCGCCGCAGGTGACGACTTGCCGTTTTAAACATCACTGCACTGTTGCAGCTTTTGTCCTCAGTATGGCAGGAAAAGGAGGGATACCAGAGTGAGACGGGAACGCAACAAGCGACCGAAGAAAAAAGTATGCAGTTTCTGTGTCGATAAAGTCGAACACATTGACTATAAGGATATTGGCCGGCTGAAGAAATTTACGACCGAGCGGGGCAAGATCCTTCCCCGCCGGATCTCCGGCAACTGCGCTAAGCATCAGCGCCAGTTGACCCTGGCGATCAAGCGGGCGAGGAGCATTGCGCTGCTGCCCTTCACAGCCGAATAGAAAGCGGGGAAACGGGGCAACTATAAATTGCCCCGTTTTTTACTAATATTGGTAATTTTTTTGCCGGAAGGAGAACCCGCACTCCCGCCGAATCTAGTTATATTGGAATTAGATGCGTTGGGGGGAGGAGCATGCCGGCGGTTGACCACAATCTCGCTGTCGCTAAAAATATTCGGGTTATTGAATGGCTGAAGACCGAACTCTTAAGCGGGGTAACCAACTTATTCAGGGCGATGACGAAAAACAGCGAAGATGCCTTACTGGAAGCGCTTTCCGGAATAGTTACCACCACCTACGTTTTGGCCAGACGCCTCGGTATCAGTTTCTCCCGCCTGGACAGTAAAATTGAAATTAAGCTTCGCGCTTATATTGCGGAAGAACATGAAATGGAGAAGTGGTACGGGGATTTGTCCGCTCTGCTGAGCCACCTGGGTGAAAAGCGGTAGCAGCCGGAAGTCGTCACGCCCGCAGAGGGAGGTCGGGCCGGTGCGGGGACGCCCCCAAAGACTGGCCGGGCAAATACCGGCGTATCTTTTTTTACCAATCATCGGTGTTCTCTGTCTGTCACTCGGCCGCTATAACATTGCGGCCGCCTTCGCCTTCGCGGCGGGCAGCTTGTTATACCTTTACCTTATTTCGGTTTTCTTGCCGCCGCCGCTGCGAGCGATGGCGGAAGCCCGACGCATAGCTGTTGCCCTGGAACGTTTGCTGCGGCGGGCGGACAATATCCTGATCGTCGGCCACGCCAATCCGGACCTGGATTTTCTCGGAGCGGCCTTTGGCCTGGCGGCCTTTGCGGCCGCACTGGGGAAAGAGGCCAAGGTGGTCGCCGCAGCGCCCGAGCGGCTGGAGGAGCAGTTGGCAGCGGCCGATATTCCCCGGGAAATAATTTGCCGCCGGCTCATTTCCGCCGCGGCCGCCCGGCGGTTGGCCGGGGCCGCCTCTCTCCTGATCGTCGCCGATACGAGCAAAAGATTCCTAGTCGAGTTTCCGGAACTGCTCGCCCGAGCCGGGCGGATAACCGTCTTCGACCATCACCCGCCGGCGGGCGGAGAAATTACCGGCGCGGCTCTGACTTATTTTGATCCGCACGCCTCTTCGACGTGCGAGATGGTTGTCGGTCTGCTGCATTGCTGCCCGGCCGTTGCGCTCACTCCCGGTGAATCTACCCTGTTGCTCGCCGGGATAGCGCTGGACACGAAAAATTTTTCCATTCAGACCCGGGCGAAAACTTTTGCCGTCGCAGCCTACCTGCGCCGGCTCGGGGCCGATCCGCTCCGGGTGAGAGACTTGTTGCGCGACGACCTGACCAATTTCGCCAAGCGGCTGGAAATAATGCAGAATACCGAAATCCTGCCCGCCGGGCTGGCTATCGGGATATATCCGGAGGTTACCGCGGACGCCCGTCTGATTGCCGCCCAGGCCGCCGACTATTTGCTGGACATCAAAGGCATTGTGGCCTCCTTTGTTCTCTGCCCGTATCCCGGCGGGGTTCTGATCAGCGCCCGGTCGCTCGGGGAGGTCGATGTTCAGGCGGTCCTGGGTGAACTCGGCGGCGGCGGACACCGGATGGGGGCCGGAGCGCAGCTCGACGGCAACAGCCTGGAAACGGCGCGCAAGCAACTCAAGACGGTATTGGCTGATTTCACGAAGGGGGGAAGGTGCGGTGGAGGTAATTCTCAAAGAGAACGTGAAGAGCCTGGGGAAGGCCGGGGACAAGGTGAAAGTGAGTGACGGTTACGCGCGGAATTATCTGTTCCCGCGCAATCTGGCCGTGGAGGCGACGGCCGGACAGGTCAAGGCGCTGAAGAACACGAAAGACGCCGAGCAGCAAAAGCTGCGGCGCCTGCTGGCCGAAGCTAGGGAAACGGCGGAGCGTCTGTCGCAAATAGCGGTTACCATTAAGACCCGGGTCGGCGAGAGCGGCAAGCTGTACGGTTCGGTTACGAATAAGGATATCGCCGAGGCGATTGCCCAGGAAAGCGGCATCGCCGTCGATAAGCGGAAGGTGGAATTAAAAGAAGCAATTAAATCGGTCGGTACATACGCAGCGGTCGTGAAAGTTCATCCGGAAGTTACGGCGGAAGTCAAAATCGAAGTAGTCGACGCATAAGGAGGAAGCCCCACGTGAAGTTTTCGCTGAAGAATCTGGCGCTCGGACCCAAAGCGAGCCTGCCGGAAAGGCTCTCCGAGGAAGAACAATTGTTCCGGCAGGTCACGGCGCTGTACAATCTTTTATCCAATATCTTCGGCCCGGATAAACTGATTCTGAAGGCCGGAAAGCTGGAAGCGCTGAACGGGATGCGGTCACCGGTGCTGGAGGAAAAGGTGCTGGCCCTGCAAAAAATCGTCTACGAGGATCCGACGATCGACAAGTACCCGCAGCGGAGCAGCATCCCGCGGATAATCGGTGAAATCGAGGACGAGTTGGCCGACATCCTGGCCCGCAAATCGGTGGAAGACCGGCTGGAGAAGAAAATCGCCGACCGGATGCAGCAGCGCCACGAGGAATATCTGAAAGAAATCAAGATGCAGATCGTGAAGGAGGACGCCGGCCCGGAGAACGCGGCGACCCTGAAGAAATATGCCATCCTGGAAAAGCTGGAGCATCGCAAGCTCTCCCGCTCGGCCATGGAGGTCATCCGTCCGGCTTCCCTCGAACAAGTCGTCGGGCAGGACCGGGCGAACAAGGCCGTTCTGGCCAAAATCGCCTCGCCGTTCCCGCAGCACGTCATCTTGTACGGCCCGCCCGGAGTCGGGAAGACCACGGTTGCCCGGCTCGCTCTGGAAGAGGCCAAGAAGCTGCGGCACAGCCCGTTCGCGAAAGACGCGGCCTTTGTGGAAGTCGACGGGGCGACACTGCGCTGGGACCCGCGGGAGGTAACGAATCCCCTGCTCGGGTCGGTGCACGACCCGATCTATCAGGGAGCCCGCAAGGACCTGGCCGAAGGCGGCATCCCCGAGCCGAAAACCGGCTTGGTGACGGAAGCCCACGGCGGCATCCTGTTTATTGACGAAATCGGCGAGCTCGATCCGATCCTGCTGAACAAGCTGTTGAAAGTCCTGGAGGATAAGCGGGTTGCTTTCGATTCGTCCTATTACGACCCGCACGATCCGAACGTCCCCAAGTATATCAAGAAACTGTTCACCGAAGGCGCGCCGGCCGATTTTATTCTCATCGGCGCCACGACCCGCGACCCGTCGGAAATCAATCCGGCTATCCGCTCGCGGTGCGCCGAAGTCTATTTTGATCCCCTGACGCCGTCCGACATCCAGACTATCGTCACCGCGGCGGCGGAGCGCCTGGGGGTAACTTTGGAACCACGCGCCGTGGAAGTCATCAGTGAGTACACGATCGAAGGCAGGAAAGCGGTCAATATTCTGGCCGACTGTTACGGACTCGTTTTATACAAACACAAAGACGCTAACGCGGAGGCGGCCAGGCCGGTCATCACCGCCGATACGGTTTATGAAGTGGTCCAGACCGGGCGGATGTCGCCCAATGTCAGTCAGAAAGCGAGCGATGTCCCGGCTATAGGCAAAATATTCGGCCTGGGGGTGGCCGGTTTCCTCGGCTCCGTACTCGAGATCGAGGCGGTCGCTTTCCCGGCGCGCGAGGCTGGCAAGGGGTACCTCCGGTTCAACGAAACGGCCGGCAGCATGGCCAAGGATTCCGCGTTCAACGCCGCCTCCGTCGTCCGGAAAGTCACCGGGGCGGAAATCGCCAATTACGATATCCACGTCAATATCATCGGCGGCGGCAAGATCGACGGCCCCTCGGCTGGGGTCGCCATCCTGCTCGCCATCATCAGCGCTATCCAGGAGCGGCCGATCCGCCAGGATATCGCGGTAACGGGCGAGGTGTCCATCCGCGGCCGGGTGAAAGCCGTGGGCGGTATCTTCGAGAAGATTTACGGCGCCAAGCAGGCCGGGATCCGGGAGGTCTTCGTGCCGTTGGAAAACAGCAAGGATGTACCGGCGGAGTTGACCGGCATTCAGGTTACCGCCGTCGATACGGTGGAAGAGATCCTGGACCGCGTCTTTGTGGAATCCCCCCGGACCGAATGGAAGCGGACCGGCGTGGCAGGAGGTTAAGGTTATGAGTCAGTTGCTGGAAAGAATCCCCCCGCAGAACCTGGAGGCCGAGCAATCCGTTCTCGGGGCGATGCTCATCGAGAAGGAGGCTATCCCCAAAGTCCTGGAACTCTTGCGCCCGGATGATTTCTACCGGGAAGCCCACAGCCTGATTCTGCAGGCGATCATGCGGCTGTTTGAGCGGAGCGAGGCCGTGGACCTGGTGACGGTCACGGAAGAACTGCGCCAGCAAAGCCACCTGGAAGCCGCCGGCGGAGGGGCTTATCTCGCCTCGCTCGCCAGCGCGGTGCCTACGGCGGCCAACGTGGAATACTATGCGCGGATCGTGGAGGAAAAAGGCGTCCTGCGCAAACTGATCACTACCGCGACTTCCATCGTGGCGTCCGGCTACGAGGGGAAGGACGAGGTCGAGTATATCCTGGACCTGGCCGAGCAGCAGATTTTCGGCCTGGCGCAGCGGCGCAGTCAGAAAAGCTACGCCAGTATCAAGACCGTCCTGATGGAGACGTTTGAGCGAATCGAACATCTGTACAATAACAAGGGCGGCGTGACCGGTGTTCCGACCGGATTTAAAGATCTGGATATGCTCACTTCCGGCTTGCAGCCCTCCGAGTTGATCGTCATCGCCGCCCGCCCCTCGATGGGGAAAACGGTGCTTAGCCTGAACATCGCGCGCAACGTCGCCGTCGGCGGTAAAGTCCCGGTCGCCATCTTCAGCCTGGAAATGTCCCGCGACCAGTTGGCCCAGCGCCTTCTCTGCGCCGACGCCGGGGTCGACGGGCAGCGCCTGCGGACCGGCTTCCTCACCGAATCGGACTGGCCGAAACTCTCCACCGCCCTCGGGCGTCTGAGCGAGGCCCCGATCTTTATCGACGACACCCCGGGCGCCTCGGTCATCGAGATCCGGGCGAAGTCCCGGCGGATCAAAGCCGAACACGGACTCGGTCTGATTGTCATCGACTACCTGCAGCTGATGAACAGCAACCGGCGCAGCGAAAACCGGCAGCAGGAGATTTCGGAAATCTCCCGCTCCTTAAAGGCTCTGGCCCGGGAGCTGAACGTCCCGGTCGTCGCCCTGTCGCAGCTCAGCCGGGCCGTCGAGCAGCGGCAGGACCGCCACCCGATGCTGTCCGACCTGCGGGAGTCGGGCGCCATCGAGCAGGATGCCGACGTCGTCGCTTTCATCTACCGCGACGAATACTATAACTTGGAGTCGGAAAAGAAAGGTATCGCCGAGTTGATTATCTCCAAGCAGCGGAACGGGCCGACCGGCAATGTGGAGCTTTTCTTCCGGAAAGAGCTTTCCCGCTTCGACAACCTGGACCGGCACTCCCAGACGGCTTAAGCCGGGCCGGCGGCGCGAGGAATTTGGCTGTACATAGTTTTGCCCGGAGGGAGCGGCTGAGCGGCCGCTCTTATTGCTTGCGGAGCGATCCGCTTGCAACAGCCGCTCATTACCTATAGCTGGGCAGTATTGTTCGGCCCATGTAATTAACGGGTGGACACTTTGACGCGGCAGCGTTCGGATAATTGCTGCCCGGATGGCAAAGAAGCAGCCGGACACGGTTTTGTAAACAGCGTTATGTCAAAGCGGAGCGCCGCTTTGCCGTTTCGGCTCCCGGAGGGATAAGTCGGCGGCAAGACGGGGAAAGTAAAACAGGATATCCACAAAGGCGAATATTATTTGTGGACAACCTGTTAATATTCATGCTTTCGTTGACATCACCGGTGCCTTCTGTTATGATTGAAATGGCAAAAATGCGTCTCCCCCGATCCGGTCAAAGCCGGGGCGGCGGGAACGACCGGGAGGGTAAAACATGTCCGCGACCGTTATTGTCGGTTCCCAGTGGGGCGATGAAGGTAAGGGCAAGATTACCGACTATCTCGCGCGCAAAGCCGATGTCGTCGTCCGCTACCAAGGCGGCAACAACGCCGGCCACACCGTCGTCGTCGACGGCCGGCAGTTCAAATTGCACCTGATTCCGTCCGGGATCCTCTACGCCTCCAAGCTTTGCCTTATCGGCAACGGCGTCGTGATCGACCCGGAAGTACTGCTGCGGGAGCTTAAGGGACTGCGGGAACAGGGTATCTCGACCGCAAATCTGAAAATCAGCGGCGGCGCGCATATCATCTTCCCCTATCACCAGGCTTTGGATGCGGCGGACGAGGACCGCAAGGGGGATGACAAAATCGGCACCACCCGGCGCGGTATCGGACCGGCCTACATGGATAAATCGGCCCGCTCCGGGATCCGGTTCATCGATATGCTGGATGAAACCGAATTCCCGCGCCTGCTGGCCCGCAATCTGGACGAAAAGAACAACATCCTGCGGAAAGCCTACGGACTGCCCGGCTTTGAATTGGCGGAAATTCTGGATAAATACCAGGCGTACGCCGCCGAGCTCCGGCCTTACCTCGCCGATACATCATTGCTGGTGAACGAGGCCATCAAGGCCGGCCGCAAGGTGTTGTTCGAGGGAGCCCAGGGCACGCTGCTTGATATCGACTTCGGGACCTATCCCTTCGTCACTTCCTCGCACCCGATTGCCGGCGGCGCCTGCATCGGCGCCGGAGTGGGACCGACAAAGATCAATAACGTGGTCGGCGTGGCCAAGGCGTATACGACGCGGGTCGGTTCCGGACCGTTCCTGGCTGAGCTGAACGATGCTACCGGCGACGCCATCCGGGAAAAAGGCAACGAATACGGGACCACGACCGGGCGGCCCCGCCGCTGCGGCTGGTTTGACGCCGTCATCGTGCGGTTTGCCGTTCGTCTCAGCGGCCTCGACAGTCTGGCCGTCACCAAGCTGGATGTCCTGACCGGGCTGCCGGAGATCAAGATCTGCACCGGCTACCGGCTGGGCGGCGAGGTGCTCACCGAATTCCCCATGACGCTGACCACGCTCGCCAAGTGCGAACCGGTCTATGAGACGATGGCCGGCTGGGACGAAGACATCACCGGAGTTCGCGCATACGCTGATTTGCCAGTAAATGCAAGGAAATATTTGGAAAAAATCGTCGAGCTGACCGAAACCAAAATCTCGCTTGTTTCGGTCGGGCACGAACGCGAGCAGACGATCATTTTGTCCGACAATTTCTAAGCGCGCCAAAAGCTGCCGCGGCGCTTGCCTTGACAAAGCAAAGCCGGCTTGTTATAATATTTATACTTGTCTTCGGCCAAATTTGCAGAGTCCGCGGAGCCGCAACCCAGGCAGCAATTGACAGCAAATGCTGTGGTAGCAGCAACTTGACAAGCAAAATATAATAATGTATTATATAAAGCTGTGGGCCATTAGCTCAGTGGCAGAGCACCCGCCTTTTAAGCGGGGTGTCGATGGTTCGAGCCCATCATGGCCCACCAAATTCGCGATTTTCGCGGCCCCATGGTCAAGCGGCCTAAGACACCGCCCTTTCACGGCGGTAACCCGGGTTCGAATCCCGGTGGGGTCGCCACAAATTTGGGCGAATAGCTCAGCTGGGAGAGCACCTGCCTTACAAGCAGGGGGTCACAGGTTCGAGCCCTGTTTCGCCCACCATCGTCCGGAGCTGTGGTGTAGTGGCCTAACATGCCTGCCTGTCACGCAGGAGAACACGGGTTCGAATCCCGTCAGCTCCGCCACCTTTCCAAGTTGAGCCGCGGTAGCTCAGTTGGTAGAGCAGAGGACTGAAAATCCTCGTGTCGCCAGTTCAATTCTGGCCTGCGGCACCATCGCAAGTTTATCCTCGCGCGAGGATTTTGTTATCTCTGATGGCCTTGCATCGCGGTATCATTTCTACTATAATGGAATCAGGCGGCTAAAATAAGCGGAAGTAGTTCAGCGGTAGAATATCGGCTTCCCAAGCCGAGGGTCGCGGGTTCGAATCCCGTCTTCCGCTCCAAAATGCACACCAAGCCGGAATGTGCGAGCACATTCCGTTTTAATGAACAGTTGAATAGGCCGGCGTAGCTCAATGGCAGAGCAGCTGAATCGTAATCAGCAGGTTGGAGGTTCAAGTCCCCTCGCCGGCTCCATCTGTAAATCAAGCACGGCATATATTTGTCGTGCTTTTGTCTTTGAAAACCCCGCGTTATACGCAGGATTCAGCAAAGTTTATAGCGATAAGGCAGAAAAGGAACTCCTTTTATTACAATGAGAGTTGTTGTCCGCCAATTACAGCTATATAGGAAAGGAAGACAACACAGTTTGCTACCCATAAAATGGGACTTCTAAACCCACATAGTGTTTAGCAACCAAAGAAGATAAAACAATTATTTCAAGTAAAGGACTTAGAGTGGATATGTATAATAAAGCTATGGTACTCCAGTTAGATAATAAAGGATTGATTTAAAGTGGCAAAAAGCGTGAGGCTAAGATTAGGCTTTGTCATAGTATCTATTTCCCTTATTTTCATAATTACTTTGGCTTTTAGTATTTGGTCTTTTGGTGAAAAGGTTGAATTAGTTAAGACTGATGCTGCTGTGGTACTTGGTGCTGCTGTCTGGGGCGATGAACCATCCTCGGTCTTACGGGAAAGGATAAATCATGCTATCTGGCTTTATAAGAATGGCTATGTAAATAAAATAATTTTTACTGGTGGAAAAGGCAACGGCGCCAAATATGCAGAGTCAGAAATTGCAAGGGATTACGCTATTAAAAACAATGTGGATTCGGAAGATATTCTGATTGAAACTAAATCAACAATCACAGAAGAGAACCTCAAATACGCATATGAAATTGCAGTTGAAAATAACTTTAAAACATTTACTATCGTAAGCGACCCATTACATATGAAGCGAGCAATTTTAATGGCAAGAAACATTGGGATGGAAGCATATTCATCACCTACACAAAGTTCTGCTACAAGACATTGGGTAGTAAAGTTCCATTCCTCTTTCGAGAGTTGTTTTTCTATATCTGTTACATTGTCAGTTTACCATTCAGGTAATCGCCTTTCAGGCAAAGACCATACTTATTAGTCCTTTTCTCTTGCCGCAATATCAAACTATTACTTATTAGAGCAAATTGTTGATGGAAGGGGTAAGTCCCCTCACTGGCTCCATATGTAAGTCAAGCACGGTAAGTATCTGCCGTGCTTTTTCATTTGCGGGACCGCCAACAAGCGATTGCACACCGGTCCGGACCTCGGCGGACAAACCATGCTTTCAGGCCTCTGCCCCGGTGGTACAGATTTTTTCGACAGGTTTTACGGTACCGGGTACTGTAATGTTAATAATGCTCTTTATACTGTACCGCCTACCGTATTATCGCTCTAGGTCGACCAGAATTCCATTAAAGCCACGAAGCTCCAAAAGCCCTGCTTTTTCGCCAAGTGGTGCGTCTTTGCACTGTTTGACGCCTGCCAGACAGAAGTCTATAATGAATAGTTAGTATATGCGAAAATCGATGAGTGAGGGGGGTATCGATCGTGGATGTTGCGGAGGAACTGCAGGCGCTGCAAGCCAAGGTCGCCGAGATGCCGGGAAAGGAAAACAAGCTGTCCATGGTAGTCTTCTCCGGCGAATTGGACAAACAGATCGCCGCTATGGTTATCGCCACCGGCGCGGCGGCCATGGGGATGAAGGTCGTGATGTTCTATACCTTCTGGGGAACCGCGGCGCTGCGGGATCCGAAGAAGAATGCCAAGGGTAAGGACTTCCTCGCGCGGATGTTCGGCTTCATGCTGCCGAAGGGCCGGAACAAGACCGTCCTCTCCAAGCTGCATATGGCCGGCCTCGGTACCGCGATGCTCAAGGGGCTCATGAAGAAGAAAAATGTGTCCAGCCTGGACGATCTGTTCGAGGTGGCGGGGATGATGGGCGTCGAGATCAATATCTGCGAGATGTCCATGGACCTGATGGGCTTTACAAAAGAAGAGATGATCGATTATCCGAACCTCAATGTCTGCGGCGTGGCGGCGTTTCTTGCGGATGCAAAGGAATCGGCGATACAACTGTTCATCTAAAAAGGAGGCAGAAGCATGGAAGAATATAAACCCGTTAAGGTACTGGATTACAAAGGCCTGAAGTGCCCGATGCCGATCGTCAAAATCAGCCAGGAGATACCGAAGGTCGCCGTCGGCGACGTCCTCGAGGTTCATACTTCCGACCCCGGGTCCATTGCGGATTTCCCGGCCTGGGCGAAGACGACCGGACACACTGTGCTCGAGATGAAGCAGGAGCCGGGGTTAATCCGGATCTTCGTCAAGCGTCAGAAGTAGATATTTCGAGTCGTTGAAAGACAAGGGAGGCGGTCCGCCATGACGTTCGATCCCCTCACTCTTTCCGTGGTAGCAGCGGCCGGTGCGGTAGCTGCGACGGGCGCACCGGAGGCCGTGACTTCGGCTACGGCAAGCGGTGCCGCCCACACGGGTCTGGCGCTGGTCCTGGACAAGGTAGAATATTTCATCATGGTCCCCATGGTTTACCTTGCCCTTTCTTTTTGCCTCATAGCGATTGTCGTGCGCATCGTTTCGATCGCGCGCGCCCCGGCGCCGCCGTATTCGCTACGTCTATATCCCGCGGCCAAACAACCCGGCCTAGCTGCGCTGGCGGACACTCTCACCTTGCCGCAGGTCCGCCGGCACAAGCCGCTGTTCTGGGTTTTTCTCATGCTCTTCCATATTTCGTTTTTGTTCCTGATCCTCGGCCATCTTGACATCCTGCCGCAGATCAGCCTGCTGCCCGAGACCTCCCGGCATATGTTGGGGGCGGGCGCCGTGGGACTGGGGGTTACCCTGCCGCTGGTCTACTTTCTTTTCCGGCGGTTCCGAACACCGATCCGGGAAATCACCGTTCCGGCGGATTATCTGTTGCTCGTCCTTCTCTTGTTCCTCTGTCTGCTCGGCGACATGATGAGCTGGGGCAACTCCTGGGCCGCGAACGGGTTCGTCATGACCAAGCAGAACTTCGCGCAGTACTTTAACGGGTTGGTCCGGTTCACCTTCGCCGACCCGCGCCGGGTGCTCCACGGCTCGCATTACCATTTCGTCGTGCTGCATGTCCTGCTGGCCAATATCTTTTTCCTGGTCTTGCCGTTCTCGAAGGTTGCGCATGCCTTCTTCGCATTGCCGACTAACCTGCTGAGGAGGAGATAGGGCATGGATAAGCAAAGACAAAAGGAACTTGAACGGCTGTTTAAGACGAAGCTCCATGCCGCTATGCGCCTGTACCTCGAGACGTGCACGCACTGCGGGCTCTGCGTGGAGGCGTGTCACGTCTATCAGTCCATGCCCGAGACCCGCTACTCGGCGGTCGGGCGGGCCGAGATTATCCGGAAGATCTTTCTGAAATATTTCAAGCTCGAAGGGAAAATCGCTCCCTGGCTCGGCGAAGTGATCGAACTGGACGATATCGCCCTGGACCGGATTTACGACGCCGCCTACTCGTGCACGGGCTGCCGGCGCTGCATGGCTTATTGCCCCTTCGGCATCGATACCCAGATGATCATGTCTATCGCCAAGCTTCTGCTCGTCGGCGCCGACAAGGCACCGGAACTGCTGACCATGCTGGCGGATATGTCGATTGCCAAGGGGCAGGATGTGGAAAGCTCGCAGGCCGCCTTTGCGGACGCGGTCGCCGACATCGAGCCGGAGGTCGAGGCCTTATGGCCGACGCCGCCGGGCCGGCGCACCATTCCGGTCGGCGTGGCGAACGCGGATGTGCTCTATGTCGGCCTTTCCGGCAAGGACTCGATCATCCCGGCCGCGGCTATTCTGAACGCGGCGGGAGTCAACTGGACTCTCAGTTCGTTCGAAGCCGTCAATTTCGGAGCGTTCCTGGGCGATCCGGACCGGACGCAGAAGATCGCCGCCCGGATCGTCGCGGAAGCGAAGCGCCTGCAAGTCAAGGAGGTCGCGGTCGTCGAGTGCGGCACCGCGTACCGGGTTCTGAAGCAGCAGATCGGCAGGCAGCCGTTTGCGGTCGTGGCGTTCGTGGAACTGATTGCTCGTTATTTGCGGGAAGGGAAAATCAAACTTAAACAATCGGTTGCCGAGAAGCTGACGTACCACGATCCCTGCCAGGTTGGCCGCAACGGGGGGATTTACGAAGACCCGCGGTTCGTCATCAGCCAGTTGGCCGCGGACTTTGTCGAGGCGACGCCTAACCGCGAGCTGAACTGGTGCTGCGGAGGCGGGGGCGGACTGGTCGCAATGGGCGAGCATGAATTCCGGATGAAGTCGGCCCGGGTCAAGGCGGATCAGATCAAGGCGACCGGCGCCGAAATGATCTGCACGATCTGTGAAAACTGTTACTCGCAGTTGGCGGACTTAAACGAATACTACGGCCTGGGCATCAAGGTGGAGTCGCTCGCGAACCTTGCGGCGCACGCGCTGCAAAGATAGCCCGGACTGGCTGCCCCGGTGAAAGAGGCGGTTTAATACAGGCACCCTCTGATTTTACGCTTGCAATGCCGCTAGGGGTTTAACGGGCCACCGGGGTTAACGAAATGACTATGCAAAAACAGCCGGCTGTGAGTTCAAGACTCATCCCCGGCCACCTGGTTAAAGCAAACACGGCAGGTAATTGCCGTGTTTTTTGACTTTCCGCTCACGGCAAAAGCACCGACTTGCTGAAAGACAACAATTAAGCAAGCAGTAATACGAGCATATTGCTGATGGCAGACAAATAAGGGATGCTGCAGGGCATGCCGCCGGGGCGGACAGGAGGGATTGTTTCGGTGATGTCGAATATTACCATTTGACAAGTATTGCGGCGGCGCCAAGGCGCTCATGCCCGGAGTTTCCCCGCGCGAAGCGATCCGGACTATCCACCACCTGATGACGGCGATCGGGGTATGCGCCGGCCGGACAGACGGCAATCCGATACGTGAGGGTATTGAAATGGCCGCCGCGCTAAGCGGCGTGGGATTTATCTTAAACGATCGTCTTGGCGGACCAAGTATACTGTCCGTTGCCGGAGTTGCCGCCGGAATCGGTAACAGCATATTTCTGAAGCTATTTGCCGGCGCAGGCGGAGTTGGCTGCGCCGGTTGCATGACCCGGCGCAGGGGCGACCGTGCCGACTATGCCGGCGGCGGTACGACCATGCCGGGAATCGCGCAGGCAGAACGGGACTGCCCGGGGAGGGGCCTGCGCTGTCATAGGAATATGATATGTCGGGAGGAAAGAAGATGATCGAAATCAGATGGCACGGCCGGGGGGGACAGGGCGCGAAAACGGCGGCGCTGCTCCTGGCCGACGTGGCCTTTGCCACGGGGTTGTACGTGCAGGGCTTTCCGGAGTACGGGCCGGAGCGCATGGGCGCGCCCATCACGGCGTACAACCGAATCAGCCGGGAGCCGGTGCTGGTGCACTCAAACATTTACGAGCCGGATATGGTCGTGGTTGTGGATGAAACCCTGATTGGCCCGGCGGACGTAACCGGGGGACTTAAGCCGGAGGGCAGCGTCATCGTTAACAGCCGGCGCAGCGCGGCGGAAGTAAAACAGTCCCTCGCTCCCTTCGCGGGTGATGTGTATGTGCTGGACGCGAGAGCTATCTCGGTTCGGTGCCTGGGCAGGAACCTGCCCAATACTCCGTTGCTGGCGGCGGCGATTAAGGTGGCCGGCCTGATGGAGAAGGAGTCCTTTCTGGAGAATATGCGCGGTTCCTTCGCCCACAAGTTTGCCGCTAAGCCCGAAGTGATCGATGGCAACCTCGATGCCATCCGCGATGCCTGGGAGGAGGTAGAAAAGGCGTGAGTAAAAACCTGCTGAAGCATATCCATCCCGGTACCAAATACCAAGAGCTGACTCCGGGCGGACATATTTACGGCAGCGGCAACTCAAAGGATTTCCTCACCGGCAGCTGGCGGACGGTAACGCCGCGGTGGGATGAGGGGAAATGCAAGCAGTGCCTGCTGTGCTTCCCTGTCTGCCCCGACAGCTCCATCCCCGTCCGGGACGGCAAGCGGGGAGACTTCGATTTTGACCACTGCAAGGGCTGCGGCATCTGCGCCCGGGTGTGTCCTTTCGGCGCCATCGAATACCAGGCCGGGGAGGAGGAGTAATCATGCCAAAACAAGATCGGCTTTCCGGTAATGAAGCGGTGGCATTCGCCCTTCGCCAGATCGACCCGGATGTTATCGCGGCTTTTCCCATCACCCCCAGCACGGAAATTCACCAGTATGTGTCGCTCTTCAAGGCCAACGGGGAGATGACAACGGAATTTGTCACGGTCGAAAGCGAGCACAGCGCCATGAGCACCTGTGTCGGCGCCCAGACGGCGGGAGTGCGCGCCATGACGGCGACCAGCTCCTGCGGTCTGGCGCTGATGCACGAGGTGCTCTATATCGCGGCGTCCTCCCGGCTGCCCATCGTCGTGGCGGTGGTGAACCGGGCCCTGTCCGGGCCCATCAATATCAACAACGACCACAGCGATTCCATGGGCTCGCGGGATGCAGGCTGGATCCAGCTATACAGCGAAAACGCCCAGGAAGCTTATGACAATATGCTGATGGCCCACCGCATCGCGGAGCACCCGGATGTCTGCCTGCCCGTCATGGTCTGCCAGGACGGCTTTATCACCAGTCACGCGGTGGAGAACATCACTCTGGAAGATGATGCGTTCGTCAAAGCCTTCGTGGGCGAATACCGACCCGCCAAATACCTGCTGAACCCTGCGGAGGCCCTATCCGTCGGCCCTTATGACTTCCCCGCCTACTATATGGAGCACAAAATGCTGCAGACGCTGGCTATGGAGCGGGCTGAGGCCGTGATTGAGGCAGTGGCGGCCGATTTCGGCCGGGCGACGGGCCGGCATTATGGCTTGCTGGAAGCGTACCGCATGGAGGACGCGGAACTGGCGGTGGTATTGATGAGTTCCTCCGCCGGCACAGGTAAGGTGGCGGTGGACAGGCTGCGGGCTCAGGGCAAAAAGGCCGGTCTGGTCAAGCTGCGCTCATTCCGCCCGTTCCCGGCCGCGGCGGTTGGGAAGGCACTGGCTGGCGTCAGGGCCGTCGGTATCATGGACAAGGCGGACAGCTTTTCCGCTTTTGGCGGGCCGCTGGGCGCGGAAGTGCGCGCGGCCATGTACGAAGCCGGGTTAAGGGCGAAGGCTGCCAACTATGTGTACGGGCTTGGCGGCAGAGACGTCCGCGTGGAAGACTTTTACGAAGTATTCGCCGAGTTGGAGAAGGCGACCGACGGCGGGAAAATACCCGCGCACCGGTACTTGGGCGTGCGCGGTCTGGAAGGGGGCGCTAAACAGTGACATATAATCTCAGGGATATTGCCGGCCGGCCGGAGCGCCTGGCTCCCGGACACCGGATGTGCGCGGGCTGCGGCGGCGCCATCGCTGTTCGCGGGGTGCTGCGGGCCCTGCAGCCCGGGGACAAGGCGGTAGTCACCGCCGCCACCGGCTGCCTGGAGGTGTCTACCTGCATGTATCCGCATACGGCCTGGGAGGATTCCTTTATCCACAATGCCTTCGAAAATGCGGGAGCCACCTGCAGCGGTGTGGAGGCGGCCTACCGCGCCATGAAGAAAAAGGGCAGGCTGGCGGAGACATATAAGTTTATCGCCTTCGGCGGCGACGGCGGCACTTATGACATCGGTTTCCAGTCTCTGTCGGGGGCCATGGAGCGCGGTACGGACATGGTCTATGTTTGCTACGATAACGAGGCGTATATGAATACCGGCATCCAGCGCTCCTCGGCCACGCCGCGGTACGCGGACACCACCACTACCGCCACCGGCAGCGAGAGCGCGGGGAAGGTACAGTTCAAGAAGGATTTGACCAGGATCATGGCGGAGCATCACATCCCTTATGTGGCGCAAACCACTTTTACCGGCAACTTCCGGGATTTGCACGAAAAGGCGGAGAAGGCCATCTACACTCCCGGACCGGCTTTCCTGAACGTGATGGCTCCCTGCCCGCGGGGCTGGCGGTACGAAACGCCGGAAATCATGCAGGTGTGCAAGGCCGCGGTGGAAACCTGCGTCTGGCCGTTGTACGAGGTGATAGACGGCAGGTGGGTCCTGTCCTACGAGCCCAAACAAAAGTTGCCCGTGGAAGAATACCTGAAGTTGCAGGGGCGCTTCAAGCATCTGCTCAGGCCAGACAACGCCGCTTTAGTCGCGCAGATTCAGGCGGATGTGGACAAACGGTGGCAGGAATTGCTGACCCTGTGCGGGCAAAACTGAGCGCAGGCCCGGCAGAAATGGAAATGGAGGTCTTAAAGATGAAGGTGCTTCTGGTCAACGGCAGTCCGCACGAGAAAGGCTGCACGTACACGGCGCTGCGGGAAGTGGAAAAGGAATTAATTCAGGCCGGGATTGCGACGGAGATCCTGTGGGTGGGGAACAAGCCGATAATCGGCTGCACCTCCTGCGGGCACTGCCGGAGGAGCGGGTCCGGCCGGTGCGTTTTTGACGAAGACGGCGTGAATGCCGCCCTGGAAAAAGCGGAACAGGCCGACGGGTTTGTCTTCGGTTCACCCGTCCATTACGCGGGGGCATCCGGCGCCGTCACCTCATTTCTGGACCGGTGTTTTTACGCCGGCAAGGCGTTTCAATACAAGCCCGGGGCAGCTATAGTCAGCTGCCGCCGCGGCGGCGCCACGGCCGCGTTCGAGCAGCTGAACAAGTACTTCACGATCTCCAACATGCCGGTTGTCTCCTCCCAATACTGGAATATGGTTCACGGCAACACCCCGGAAGAAGTAGTGCAGGATTTGGAAGGCATGCAGATTATGCGAACACTCGGGCGGAATATGGCCTGGCTGCTCAAATGCATCGAAACCGGCAAGCAGGCCGGGATCGCTTTGCCCGAAAAAGAAACCCGGATTTCAACCAATTTCATTCGCTGAAGGGTTAATTGGCGCTAAGAAAGCGACAGACGCCCACTCTCGGGCGCCTGTCGCTTTCTTCTATCCTGTTTATTACTTCGCCAGTTTCTTAATCGCCTCGGCGATCATGATGACGCCTTTTTCAATCTTCTCCGCCGGTTCGAATGTGAAGCAGAGACGGAGCTTATTGAGCCCTTCATCCGCCGCGTAGAAGCTGTCGCCGGGCCGGTAGGTCACTTTACTCTTGGTTTCTTTCAGCAGTTCGATCCCGTCGACCCTGCCTTCCTCGATCTCCACCCAGAGGAAGAAGCCGCCGGACGGTTTGGTCCAGGTCACGAAATCTGGCATATTCTCTTCCAGGGTCTTCAGCATCAGGTCTTTTTTCATTTTATACAGCTTGTTCATCTTCTCGATGTGTTTGTAGATATGCCCTTCCTTGCAGTAGGCGAGCGCAATCGCCTGACCCAGATGGTTGGCGCTCATATTCGTCGCCCCTTTCAGGCGGGAGAGCGCGTTGGTGATGACCGGGGAGGCGACGATCCAGGCGAGCCGGAGTCCCGGGGCGAGCGGCTTGGAGAAGGTGCTCGTGTAGATCACATGGCCATCCGGATCGAAGGCCTTGATGGAGGGGAGCCGTTCCCCTTCGTACCGGAATTCGATGTACGCGTCATCTTCCAGGATCAAGAAGTCGTATTTCTTCGCCAGTTCCACCAGCTCTTTCCGCCGTTCGACCGTCGTGCTGGTCCCGAGCGGGTTGTGGTAGTTGGGCATGATGTAGACGAGTTTCAGTGGCCGGCCGGAGGCCTGCCGCTCCTTCGCGTAGGCTTCCAGCTTGACGATATCGATGCCCTGATCATCCATACCGATTTGTTCGACGTGGGCGCCCGTGGTCAGGAACACACTGACTGCGCCGGAGTACGAAGGCGCTTCCATGACCATCGCGTCGCCGGGCTGCAGGACGAGGCGGGCGACCAGACTCATCGTTTCGGTTGACCCGTCGCAGATAATCACTTCGTCCGCGGTAGCTTCGACGCCGTTCAGTTTGGAGTGTTCGGCGACCCACTCGCGCAGTTCCACAAACCCGTTCGACGGGCCGTAAGCCAGGATGCGGGGATAATCTTTCGCCAGGGCTTCGGCGGCGAGTTTGGCGATCAGTTCCCACGGGTAGTATTCCGGGTCGGGATAGCCGCCAGAAAGACTGATGACGCCAGGTTCGCCCCAGCCGGCATAAGGAGCCGACTTGGGGGGCTTGTAGGAAGTTAAGGCCGGGTCAAACATTTTGGTTGGGTCGAACATAGATTTGCCTCCTTTATTTTTTATAAGTATTGCTTCTCTCACAAAACGATCAGGTCTTTCGGAGCCTGGTTCAGAATTTCCACCCCGTCCGGTCCCATCAGGATAATGTCCTCAATCCGGACTCCGAATTCGCCCGGCAAATAAATGCCCGGTTCGATGCTGAACGCCATGCCCGTTTCCAGGCGGCGCGGATTGCTGCCCTTGATATCCGGGGCTTCGTGTTCGGCGTACCCGATGCCGTGTCCCAGCCGACTCAGGAAGTAGTCACCGTACCCGGCTTCGGCAATGATGGTCCGGGCTACCCGGTCGATCTCGCACGCCTTGACGCCGGGCCGGATGGCCGCGATGGCTTCTTCGTTGGCCTGCCTGACGATCCCGTAAACCTGCCGCTGTTTTTCCGTCGGTTCGCCCACAAAGACGGTGCGGGTGATGTCGGAATACATCCCCTTGTAGATGCAGCCGTAATCCATCAGGACCAGGTCCGTTTCCTGAATAACGCGGTCGCTCCGGTTGTAATGCGGTTTGGAGGCGTTCGGGCCTACCGCCACGAGGCCGCCGCCCGCAAGGCCCTGGTCCCGGAAGCAGGCGCGGATTTTATTCAGGACATCTTTTTCCGTCATCCCGGGGCGGATGAACGTCAGTAGTTCCGTGAACGCCTCGTCCGCCCGGCGTGAGGCGATCCGGAGGTTCTCCATCTCCTCGGCATCCTTGATAATCCGCATCTCTTCCATCAAGGCCCGCCCGGAGACAAATTCCAGGCAGCCCGTCGCGGCGATCTCCAGGACATGGCAGGCGCGGGTGGCCTGATTGGCGGCCACTTGCTTGCCATACAGCCCGTAATGCCGGGTGCACCATTCCACCGTTGCCAGATAGCCGTCGCCGTCGCTCCAACTGTGGACGCTATCTTTGCCCAGGATTTCCCCCATTTCCTCCTGGGACAAGAGCGGACAAATGTAGAAGTAACTCCCGTCCCGCCGGACGAACAACCCTTCGAACCGTTCGCTGATCAACGGGGAATGGCCGAGGAGGAACTGCAGTTCCGGCGACGGCGCCACCAGCGCCGCCGCGTAATCCGTCTTTGCCAGCTCAGCCGCCAGTCGTTCGAAATATTTCTGATTGATCATATAACCCTCCTTCCGGTCCGCGCCAGTCAACCACATCTGGTCTCGGCTCGGCCTCCGGTCTATTTCTCCCGGACAACCGGGTTCGCCAGCGTGCCGATGCCCTCGATCGTAACCTCCACCAGATCGCCGTCTTTTAGCGGCCGGACTCCCGCCGGCGTCCCGGTCATAATGACGTCGCCCGGATAAAGGGTCAGACGGCTCGAGCAGTAGGCGACGTAATCCTCAATGGTAAAGATCATATCGCCCGTATTCGAATCTTGGGCAATTTCCCCGTTTACCTTTGTCACGAGGCGGAGGTTGTTGGGATTCGCGATCTCGGTTTCGATGACCGGCCCCTGCGGGTTGAACGTGTCGAGGGATTTGCTCAGGCCGACTCCCCACAGGCCGCCGATATCCGGCAGACCGCGGGCGGAGACGTCGTTCGCGATGGTGTAGCCGAGGACATAGTCCAGGGCTGCTTCTTTCCGGACCTGCTTTGCCTGCTTGCCGATAACAATGGCCAGTTCCCCTTCCAGGTCAATATGCGGATACGTTTTTTCATCGGGGAGAATGATGGTTTCCCCGGAGCCGATGACCGAACCGGTTGCTTCGAAGAAGATGATCGGTTTTTCCGGGTAATCCGGAGCGGTACCCTGGCGAGCTGCCATTTCATCGATGTGCTTCCGGTAGCTTTTCCCGACCGCGATCAGATTGGTCGGTTTGGTGGGAGCGAGTACTTTTACCTGAGCCATCGGGTACTTCCGGTCCGTTGCCTTGAATTCTCCGAAGATGCAGCCGTCAATTACCCGGACTTCTCCGCCTTCCAGAATCCCGTACTGCTCCTTCCCGTCGATGGAAAATCGCATAAGTTTCATGAATAATTCCCCCCCTGCCTAATAAGAGGCCCCATTTGCATTGTATTATTTCTACCACCTTTCATCCAGTCCTTTAATCGGCAAACTTTTATTTATTCCTGCAATAAAAAACCGCCGACAGCCGGCGGCCCGGTTTCCATGCGGTCTACTTTGTCACCTTTTTCCAACAAGGCAAAGGTCGGGGAAAGCGAAGTCAGATATCGCTTAGCCTGGGGCTTCCGGCAGGCGTCTTAGCTTTCCTGTCGGTCGGATCGGCAATTTGCTTCGCTGTTATTGCGGAAAGAGATAATCCAAGCCTGCCATTCTGAACAGGACTGTCAGCAAAGCGAGAGAGGCAGCCGAAAGGAGGAGCAAGTGGTACGGGGTGATTGCCACTTGCGGCACAAAAATACCGTAATGACCGATCGCCCAAGTCATGGCAATGACTATTCCGATCCCCAAAGTCCGGTATAGCCGGGGCATTTTCAGTCCGGTGAATATGGCAACCGTTATACTGATGATAAGCTGATATCCGCTGACTATATAGGCTAATATCACCGGCGTGCTGCCGGGATGCAAGAATGGGAACTGCATTGTGAAGAGCACCCCGCCCCGGTTAACGGCAAAAAACGAAGCGCTCTGGAGCGCGAAAAACGTCAGGTGGATCATCAGCAGCCGGAAGGCGAGCGATGGGCGGCGCGCTTGGAGATTAGCCCAAAGCCGGCGGCTGATGGCATACAGGATAAGCAGCCCGATGCCGGTATAGACGGATTTCCACCAGACGTGCCGGTAGATGCCGAGGACCGTAAACAGCCAGTCGACACCGGTAAAGACGGCGGCAATGCCCAGAATGGCCGGCCAGGACAGTGAGAAGGCGCAGATGATGATTACTGAGGCCGGGACAATAAACAGATCGGAAACATAAGCGCCCAAAAAATCGTCGGCGTAAGCGGGAAAGGCAAGAACTCCGGGCAGATAGCGGTACCCGTTAGTTGTCATGATAATAATTTCCAGCGGATGAATTATGCTGAAGACACTGAGATGCAAGACGAGCAGTTTCCAATCGCCCCGGTGCCGCAATGCCAGGCAGAGCAGCCCAAGGCTGATTGCAACAAGCCCGTAATACCAGTATGCCGCCGGCACACAATCACCCCCTTCAGGTAAAAGAATGTTATATGGAATTGTGTCCAGTTGTGCTGAGTATGATGCGAAGGGGCCGGTATTCCGGGTGCGGGAGTTAATGCATTGCATAGTAAGAGAGGGTTCCTGGATGAGGGCGCTCTTATTATCCGGAGCTGCTTCTTCCAAGTATTGGCTGAATATGTTACTATAAAGGAGCTTAGCTGCAGCAATCTTGCCGGAGTCATCCTGCGGAAATATGGAGAGATCCGTCCGTCTGCACAATCATTAACTAAGGAGGAGATAACCGTGTCCGAACGCCCGGAGATTATTTCGCTGTTAGGCATTCCCCACTACGCCGTCCCGGCCGAGGGTGAAGCTCTGGCCAAACTGGAGCAGGACTTGGTTGAAGCCGAGGCGGCACTCGCGGCGGCGCCGGATGATGCCGGCTGCCTGATGATGCACGGACGCCGACTTGCTTACCTGTGGCGCTACCATGAGGCCATTGCCGTCTACACCGGGGCGCTTACGCGGTACAGTGAAGAAGCCGCGCTCTATCGCCACCGTGGCCACCGTTACATCTCCGTCCGGCGGTTCGGCCCCGCGGTCCGGGATCTCGCCCGGGCGAATGAGCTCAAGCCTGATGATTTCGACATCCTTTACCATCTCGGGCTCGCCCGCTGGCTGCAGGGCAACTACGCCGGCGCCCGGCAGGCTTACGAGGCATACTTGCCTCTCTGCGAGAACGAAGACCAGCAGATTCCCCTCACCTATTGGCTGTATATGACCCTGCGGCGACTGGGCTGCGACACCGAAGCGGCAGACTTGCTCGCCGGGGCGGGCGACCCCGATGTCAAGGATGACAGCGTCTTTTACCTGAATAACCTCCGCCTGTTCAGGGGTGACCGGACCGAAGGCGAGATCCGGGAACTGATGAAAGAGAGCGATCTGGCTGCCGGCACCCTCGGGTACGGGCTGGGCTGCTGGTACCTGTTAGCCGGGCGGGACAAGGCGGCGGAGAAATGCTTTAAGGAAGTGCTAGAGGGTAAGTACTGGCCTGCCTTCGGTTTTATAGCCGCCGAGGTGGAGACGGCGCGGCTGGCAGGATTGCAATAAATGGAGCTCTCCGTCGGATTGGTTTATACCGGCCCGAAGGGTGTCGGCATACTGTCGTTATCCAAGCCGGCGGCCGGCTTCATAACTCTCCGATTACGAAAAGCACGGTAAGCGTTTGCCGTGCTTTTCTCAGCTTCTCTGCTTATGTTGTACGAAAGGATATCGCAAGTCGGGTTAATGCCTCATCTGCCGGGCGGAATCCATATTGACTATCCCTGACATACCGGTTCTTCCCACCAGCCGAAGGCGATTCTGCCTGCGGCGGCTAATTCCGGTGTCTCCGGGTTGGATAGAAAAACAAGGAAGGAGCCGCCGGGCGGGAAGATGAACTTCCCCTGCTCGTCGTCCACGAGCGTAGCCTCCGGCTGGCCGCGCCGGACAAAAGCCTTGATCCCTCCCGTCGGTTCGCCGCTGACTTCTACTGCATATTGGAGCCTGACCTGCGGGCGCGGGAGGGGGCGGAGCGCCGTGTTGGCCGGGGTAAGCAGCGCGGAGTCCTGAGGGGCTCCGGGCGGCTCCGCGTTGAACCAGATCTGAGCCCGGAACGAAGTTTCGGACACATCGCTTACCGTCCAGACGGTGACGAACAAATTTACGCCGGAGCCGGGCGGATTGTACAGTCTGGCCCAGGCGCTTTTGCCCCGGCCGAAAACTAGGTTATCGGCGTATCCTACGAAATACTTTCCTTCCAAAGATTTGGCCAGATTTATCGGCACGGCGACGGCGTAGTTTAAGCCTGGTCCCGTTATCGACGGCGAGGGATAGCCGTAAGGAGGGCACCCGCACGGCTGCAGGACAGGATTGGCTGCACCGGGGCAGCCGAAGGCAGACATGTTTTGATATGCCCTAGGACAGGCCTGATAAAGACAACTGTCCATCATTATCACACCTCCCGAGATAGTTTCGCCATATTATATTCTCAGCCGATCCCTGGTGCTATCGGAAGCTCCCTGCCGGCTACGGCAAAACAAGGTATCCGAAGTGCTTAGGCCGAGGCAGGTGCGGAAACCGGAACGCTGATTGCAAACATAGTTCCATCCGGCCCGCCTGTCGGAGTAATCGTGGCATTGTGGCGTTGGGAATGCTATAGCCGGCAGTCAATCCCGGCCGCGGTCCGTTTTTTTCGTGATCAGGCAGGGGCAGTATTGCCGGATCAGGCCTGCAATCGGTTCGTATTCCTTCAAATCAGCCAAATATTATTAATTTGCTGTGATACAGAGGTTTCTTGTCAATAATTTTTCATTTTGCGCCGCGTATCCAGTTCTTCTTGCTAGGGAAATCGGGCAGGCAGAGAGAATATAATGTTATGTTGGCTTGTCGCTCAGCCGGCGCAGCCGACCCAGAAAGCGAACTTATGGTCTTGTTTGTCGTACTCATTATACACTTTGGGAGGAGATGAGAATGAATTACTGGCTGCGGCTGAAAGAGCGACTGGTGGGAGCCGTGCGCGCCATCGAACTGGTTTTGACCTTATTCATTATCGCCGGTGTTTTGCTCGGGTCGTTAGACCTCGTTAATTACCTGAAATTGCTCAGCGTCAGCTCATTTGCCGCCGCTTACGGTGTATTCAAGGACTTTCTCGGGCATTTGCTCTTGCTGATTATCGGCCTGGAATTGATCATCATGCTCGTCAAACACACCCCGGAAAGTATTCTCGAAGTGCTCACCATCACTGTCGCCCGGAAAGTCCTCATCTATTCCGAGACTTTTCTGGAATTGCTGCTCGGCATAATCGCCCTGGCGGCAATCTTCGTGATTAAGAAGTACCTTTATTCCGATCCGTTAAGCAGCCGGACCGACAGTTCGCTTTGGCATTATATTTCGGCAAATGCGCACAACATCCTCTTTTATTTTGCCAGGAGGGCAAATATCCGTTCAAACTCCGGTTGCTGTCTTGCCCGCCGAAGTTTTATTAAAGGTGTTCAGGTTGTGGTATTGTCATTCTATCGTCAATAAAGCAAAAGCAACTCTGAACACAAGAGTTGCTCTGACGAACCGGTTTTATTTCGCATTACTGCAGCGGTTTTTTTTGGGGTGTGCCGGGACTCCGGGGATATCCCGGCGGGGTATGTCTCACCTTCCTGATGATGACTACGTTCCGGGTAAAATCCGAGTACGGTATCGCAACCGACTGCACAGCCTCGACCTCACCGCCCAGCAAAGCAATCGCCCGCGCCGCTGCCGCAGCTTCCGCTGCAGCGTCCCGCCCTTTCTGGGCCAGAACACACCCGCCAATCTTCAACAGTGGCAAAGTATACTCGGCCAGAGGAGCCATATCCGCGACGGCGCGAATCGTCGCGCAGTCATACTGCTCCCGGTGCGTCTTGTCCTGTCCTAACGTTTCCGCGCGGGCGTTGATACATACGGCATCAACACCCAAGGCAGCGCATACCGTCTCCAGGTAATTAACCTTCTTGGCAGTAGCGTCCAGCAGTGTCAAATGCAGAGTCGGCCGACACAGCTTCAATGGTATCCCGGGAAAACCGCCACCGGTTCCCACATCGATCAAACGCGCGTCAGGTGCAGTAATAAAAGTAAGAATTGACAAAGAATCAAGAAAATGCTTGACAATAATCTGGTTTTCTTCAGTTATCGAAGTCAGATTGATTTTCTGATTCCACGCCTGCAACAGTTGGGACAAATGTAAAAAAGCATCGGCCTGCGCCTCCGTAAGCGGCACCCCGAGCAGCCGGGCCCCTTCTTTCAGCAGTAAACGGCTTTCCAATCGCGCTCACCTCACTAAGCCGGCTTTCCATGCCGCCGCTGCTCAAGTTGGATCAGCAGGACGGAAATATCCGCCGGCGAGACGCCGGATATTCGCGTCGCCTGGCCGACGGAAATCGGCCGGATCTTCTCCAATTTCTGCTTTGCCTCGCTTGAGAGGCCGCGCATTGTTGCGTAGTCGATATCTTCCGGCAGTAATTTGTTTTCCATCCGGCGATACTTTTCGATCTGAACCGTCTGCTTATCAATATAGCCGGCATATTTAACCCGAACCGCCACCTCTTCACCGACATCGTACATCGGCGAGCCGGTAAGGCCGGCGGCCGCCGTGATTTCCTGCACGGCGGCGTAATCAATTTCCGGGCGCCGCAACAAGCTGAGTAAAGTGATACCGGTATTGAACGGCGCGCTTCCATATTTTTCTAAAACAGCTTGCACCTTCTCGCCCGGAGAAAGCGTCGTTTCCGCTAGGCGTTGCAGTTCCGCCGCAATGGCAGCTTGTTTACGTAAAAAGCGCTGATAATCCGGTTCCGTGACGAGGCCGATTTGATAGCCTTTCTCAGTTAAGCGCGCATCGGCATTGTCCTGCCGCAGCATCAGGCGGTATTCCGCCCGGGCGGTCATCAGCCGGTACGGCTCGTTCGTACCCTTCGTCACCAGATCGTCGATCAGAACCCCGATATATGCGTCCGACCGGTCGAGAATGAACGGCTCCTTCCCCTGCACATACCGGGCGGCATTGATCCCGGCCATGATGCCCTGGCCGGCCGCTTCCTCGTACCCGGAAGTACCGTTAACCTGCCCGGCCGCAAAGAGTCCGCGGATGCGCTTCATCTCGAGGCTGGGTTTCAATTGGGTCGGGATGACATAGTCATATTCGATTGCGTAGCCGGGACGCAGCATTTCCGCTTTTTCCAGGCCAGGTATCGTCCGCAGCATTTCTACCTGAACGTCCTCCGGCAGACTGGTCGCGAGCCCGGAAACATACATCTCATCCAGGTTGCGCCCTTCCGGCTCCAAAAAAATCTGATGGCTGGGCTTCTCGGCAAACCTGACTACTTTATCTTCGATGGATGGACAGTACCGCGGACCGACCCCTTTAATCTCACCGGTGTACAGCGGTGCCCGATGCAGATTGCTCCGGATAATCCGGTGGGTCGCCTCATTCGTGTACGTCAGCCAGCAGGGAAGTTGTTCGACCGCAGCCGCAGCGGTGGAAAAAGAAAAGAATTTAGGCTCAGCATCGCCCGGCTGGATTATCGTTTTGTCAAAGTCAACGGTTTGCCGATCAACGCGCGGCGGGGTTCCGGTCTTGAACCGCCCCAGTTCGATGCCCAGCCGGCGCAAGCTCTCGGACAGTCCGCGGGCTGCCAGCTGCCCGTTGGGGCCACCGCTGTAGTGGACATCACCGATAATGATCCGGCCTTCCAGATAAGTCCCGGTGGTGATGATTACCGCTTTAGTTTTAAAGATGAGTCCGCTTTTATTCCGTACGCCGGCTACCCGGCCGTCCTCAACCAGAATCTCGTCGATGGAAGTCTGCCGGAGTGTCAGGCTTTCCTGCTGCTCCAGGACCCGCCGCATTTCGGCCTGATACAGTTTTTTGTCCGCCTGCGCCCGCAGCGCATGCACTGCCGGGCCCTTGCCGGTATTCAGCAGGCGGATCTGGAGGTAAGCTTTATCGATATTCTTGCCCATTTCACCGCCCAAAGCATCGATTTCGCGGACGAGATGCCCTTTCGCCGGACCGCCGACAGCGGGATTACAAGGCATCAGGGCGATATTCTCCAGATTGATTGTCGCAATCAGCGTCCGGCAGCCCAGCCGGGCGGCGGCTAAGGCCGCTTCGCAGCCGGAGTGGCCGGCCCCGATGATCAGGACGTCGTACTCACCAGCCAAAAAGCTCATCTTTCTACCACCTCGACTATTTACCAATACAAAACTGAGAAAATATTTCATCCAGAACATCGGCCGTGACGGTGCTGCCGGTTATTTCCCCGAGCTTTTCCCAGGCCTCCCTCACATCAATGGAAATCAGATCGACCGGTACATCGGCTTCGGCTCCGCTGATTACTTCCCGGATATGGACGAGGGCCGCGTCCAAAGCTCGGCTATGGCGGACATTCGATACTACCGCATCGTTTTCCCCGCTGACATCTCCGCGGAAGACAGCAGCCGCGATCCAGTCCTCCAGCGCGTTCATACCGTCCCCCGTCCGGACCGATATGGATAAAACATCCCGGGCCGGTAAAATCTCCTGCACAGCATCAGCCGTAAGGCGCAGCGGGTTAACATCACTTTTATTGATTAGGACGAGACATTGCTTCGAGTCGATCCGTCGGGCGATTTCCCGGTCTTCTTCGGTAATGCCGGTCGCATTATCCAACACGAACAAAATCATATCCGCCGCTTGGATGGCCGCAGCGGAGCGGGCTATCCCCAATTGCTCGACTTCGTCGCCGGATGCCCTAATTCCGGCCGTATCGACTATCCGCAAGGGGATGCCCTGAATGTTCACACTTTCCTCGATAATATCCCGCGTTGTCCCGGGCACTGCCGTCACAATCGCCCTTTGCTCGCGCAGCAGCGCATTGAGCAGTGACGATTTGCCGACATTCGGCTTGCCGATAATGGCGGTCTGCAGTCCCTCCCGCATGATCTTTCCTTGGTCCGCCGTAGCCAGCAAACCTTGCAGTGCCGCCTCAATTGACATCGCAAGTTCCCTGATCACCGCCGGCGGCGGAGGGGCGATTTCCTGGTCGGGAAAATCAATTGCCGCCTCGATCCGGGCCAGCAGCCCGAGCAGATCGGCTTGGATTGCCCGGACTGACTCCGACAGACGGCCTTCCAGCTGTTGCAGGGCAACCCGGAGGCACCGGTCCGTTTTAGCCCGGATGACGTCAATGACCGCCTCGGCCTGCGCCAAATCAATCCGACCGTTAAGAAAAGCGCGCCGGGTGAATTCGCCTGGTTCGGCTATTCGCGCTCCCAGTTTGGTCACCTCGATAAAAATCTGCCGCACGGGAACAATCCCGCCGTGGCAGTTTATCTCAACAACGTCTTCCCGGGTGTATGTCCTGGGAGCGAACATTACGCTGACCAGTACTTCGTCAATAACCTGGCCTGTGAACGCACTCACAATGCCCCCGTAATAGAGGCGGTGGCTTTCCCAGTCAACGCCTTTTTGCTTTGGGCTCGGACGAAATATTTTCTCGATTATCTCGACTGCTTTATCCCCGCTGACCCGGACGATGCCGATGCCTCCCTCCCCCATCGGGGTGGAAATAGCTGCGATCGTATCGTTAACATCCATTGTCGCTACCTCGTACCTCCTGCCGGGCCGTCAAGCTCTTTTGGCGGCAATGATAATCTTCCGGAACGGCTCCTCTCCCTCGCTTCGCGTCGTCACATAAGGGTTCGCCTGGAGAGTGGAGTGAATGATGCGCCGCTCCTGCGGACTCATCGGTTCCAGCATGATATCCTCACCACTGCGTCGCACTCTGTCGGCGAGGCGTTTTGCCAATCCTTGCAGGGCCTCTTCGCGCCGTTGGCGATACCCCTCCGCGTCGACAACGACACGAGCTCTTTTTTCGCTGTTTTTGTTGGCGATTATCCCGGACAAGTACTGGATGGCATCAAGAGTCTGCCCGCGCTTGCCGATGATGACCCCCAAATCTTCCCCGGCAATATCGACCCGCAGCCATTCATCCTGCTCAGCCACGCCAACGCCGCCCGCGACGTTCATTCGGGGCAGTAAGCCTTCCAGGAAATTTTTTACCTTATCCGCCGGTTTTTCTTTCTCCGTTACCTTTACTTTGGCCAGTCTATTACCCAGAAGCCCGAGCAACCCCTTGCTCGGCTCTTCCAAAACCTCAACCTCGACCGCATCCCGCGGTAAGTCAAGTTCACGCAGCGCAACCGCTACCGCTTCATCAACCGTTTTGCCGGTTTTCTCCAAAGACCTCATTTATCCGCATCCCCTTTCGTTGCCACCGTCCCCGGCACCAAGTACTGTTGCACAATGGTGAAAACATTGCTTGCCACCCAGTACAGGGTAAGGCCGGCGACAAAACGCAGGCTAAAAGCACCAATCATCAGCGGCATAAACATCATCATACTCTTTTGCGTTGCATCACCGGTCGAGGTCTGTTTCATCTGAAAATAAGTCGTCACCGCGGCCAGAACCGGCATGATAAACAGCGGGTCCGGCTGCGCCAAGTCCATCCAAAGGAACTGGGCCGCCCCGGCATAAGTGTAATTACGCAGCATCCCGAAAAACGCAATAAAAAAAGGAAGTTGCAGTAACATCGGAAGGCAGCCGGTCGCCGGATTGATATTATGCTTACGCCACAGCTCAACCGTTTCCCGGTTCAGTTTCTCGGGGTTATTCTGGTATTTCTTCTTCAGGGCATCCAGTTCGGGGTTAAGCAGCGCCATCTTCTTCTGCATCCTGGTCTGGGAAAAGGTCAGCGGTAAAGTGATCAGCTTGATTACCAAAGTTAATAAGATGATCGCAATCCCGTAGCTTCCGGTCATCTGATAAAATGTATCCAAACCTTGCCGCATTATTCCGGTCAGCCAAGCCACATAGAGCCCTCCCCTTACTAATTAATTGCGCAGCACCGCGAAATTTATACATGGTCGCCACCTAAACCGGGTCATACCCGCCTTTATTAAACGGATGGCATCTTAAAATTCGCCGGACCCCCATGCTTATCCCTTTTTTTACCCCGTATTTTTCAACGGCCTCAAGCATGTATTGCGAGCAGGTCGGATAAAAACGACAAGTACGCGGCTTCCAAGGAGAAATAAATTTCTGGTAGAATCTGATTGTCGCCAGTAAAAATCGCTTCATTTCTCCTCACTTCTTTCCGGAGTTTCCCTATCAAGCTTTGCCTCCCGGAAGAGGGTCCGAAAGATTTCCGCCACGGCGGCGTAATTCCGGCCGGAACTGCCCCGGCGTGCGACAAACACCAAATCAAATCCTTCCTGCAGCCGCTCCTTATTCAGGCGGTATGCTTCCCGGAACAGCCTTTTCACCCGGTTTCGCGTCACGGCATTGCCGATCTTTTTGCTGATGGTAAAGCCGGCCCGCCGCATCGGCCGCCCGTGGCGATAAACGTACATGACGACGAATCCCTTAGCGTAGGACCTTCCCCCGGCATAAACACGCTTAAATTCACTCGTTTTTTTCAGGTACCCGTCGTCTTTGCGCATAAACTTCCTTCCTGCTCCGGCAAATGTCTCGGTGAATATAAAAGGCCACTGACGTGGCCTTAAGCAGAAAGCTTCTTTCTTCCCTTCAGTCGTCTTCTTTTAAGGACATCCCGTCCAGCCTGAGTACTCATTCTTTTTAGAAATCCGTGGACTTTCTGCCGTCTTCCCTTTTTGGGTTGATAAGTCATTTTCATGGTCGGTTTCACACCTCCTTGCCCAGTCCCTGCTGCGCACCTCGTTAAAAGTATATCGTTAAAATTATATCTTATGCTTATTTTTCCTGTCAACAAAAAAAAGAGCCGCCTGCTGCCACAAGAGAAAATAATTAAAATATTTCCAATTTATTTTCTTTTAGGTATATTTTTACAAAAAAGTTTCAGAATAAGTATTGTGGATATTTCTGTTAATAATTTAAGGCCCTGTTGATAATCCGGTTCGCATTTGTTATGATGATATTATTCCGGCCCGCTTTTTCCTGCAAATCCAAATATTTCCGGTGTAGGGAGTTGCGATATCCACAAAATGTTGACAACCATGTTGATAAGTCTTACTGCCGGGTGCTTTCCACTCCGCTAGGTAAGCCGCCGAGGGCGGGCCGTGCCGAACTAGGGATACCCGTGCTCGCCTTATCCAAAACAGTGGTTGTTTCGGCGACAGCAACTAAGAATACTCACAACTTTCATCCCGTTAATCCACAAGATATCCGCACATTTTCCACTTACTGATCACACCTGCGGCAGGAGGTTATGTTTAATGGAGCAGCAAATTTCCGACCTTTGGCAAAAATCTCTTTCTTTAATCGAGGAGCAGTTAAGCAAACCCAGTTTTGAAACCTGGTTGAAAAGCACTAAACCACTCGCCTATTACAACAACACTATCGTCGTCGGGGTTTCAAATGATTTTGCCAAAGATTGGCTGGAGTCACGCTACCTGCCGTTGATCAAACAGACTATCAAAGCGGTGGCCGGGGAAGATTTGAGCGTTAAATTTATCGTTCCGCAGGCCGGCGACAACTTGGCCGGCAGCGGCGAAGCGAAAACTTCCGCCCCGACTCCGGTCCTGCCGGTTAACGACGAGGTAACCCCCTTCCGACCATTAAATCTTAATCCCAAATACGTTTTTGACACCTTTGTCGTCGGCAACAGCAACCGGTTCGCCCATGCCGCCTGCCTTGCCGTCGCAGAAGCTCCGGCTAAAGCTTACAACCCGCTGTTCATTTACGGCGGGGTCGGGCTGGGAAAGACGCACCTGATGCACGCCATTGGCCATTATGCACTGGAACAGAATCGCAATACAAAAGTTGTCTATGTTTCTTCAGAAACGTTTACGAATGAACTGATCAATGCCATTCGGGACGATCGGACGGTACAATTCAGAAATAAATACCGGAGCGTCGACGTCCTTTTGGTGGACGACATCCAATTTTTGGCGGGGAAGGAACGAACCCAGGAAGAATTTTTCCATACGTTCAACACCCTGCACGAAGCCAATAAACAAATCGTCATCTCCAGCGATCGTCCGCCCAAGGAAATCCCCACGTTGGAAGATCGGCTCCGTTCCCGGTTTGAATGGGGCTTGCTCACGGATATCCAGCCCCCGGACCTCGAAACCCGGATTGCTATCCTGCGTAAAAAAGCCAAACAGGAAAACCTGCAGGTTCCAAACGAGGTAATCGTGTATATCGCCACAAAAATCGACACCAACATCCGTGAACTGGAAGGCGCCCTGATCCGGGTCGTCGCGTATTCCTCGCTGATCAATGATGAGATCACGATGGAACTGGCGAACGAAGCTCTGAAAGACATCCTGCCGCCGGTCAAAGAAAAAATCATTTCCATTCACCATATCCAAAAAGTGGTAGCGGAGTATTTTAGTCTGAAACCGGATGACTTCCAAGCCAAAAAAAGGACTCGTTCCATTGCTTATCCCCGACAGATTGCTATGTATCTGTCCCGGGAGTTGACCGACGCTTCTTTGCCAAAAATCGGCGAAGATTTCGGCGGACGCGACCATACCACCGTCATCCACGCCTGCGCCAAGATAACGCGGGAGATAAACGAGGATGCCACTTTAGCTTCGACAATCAAAGACATCATCAGTCGAATTAAGAGTTAATATGTTGTTGGCATCCCCGTCATAATCTGTTAACAACTTCTTGCTTTTTTCAGTTGCCAACAGTCGTTCATTTTCCCGGTGAGTGACGGTACAGCCTGTCCACAGGTTCACATCAGCAGTTTATTCAGTAAACCCAGCGCCTCATCCAGGTTATCAACATATTAACAGCCCCTACTACTACAACTACTCAAAAAATATATATATTAATAATAACCGTAAAGTATGCCAACTTTTTTAACGGGAGGTAAAACAATGAAATTATTTTGCAGCCAGGCGGATCTGTCTTACGGTATCCAATCGGTCGGAAGAGCTGTTTCAACCCGGAATACTTTGCCAGTTCTATCCGGTATCTATCTGAAAGCAGAAAACAATACCCTGAAGCTCTCCGCCACCGACTTGGACATCGCCATCGAATGTGTCCTTCCCGCCCAGGTTGAGGAGGCGGGAGCACTGGTCCTGCCGGCCCGTTTTTTGGCTGACATCATCCGAAAAACACCCACCCCGGAAATTGACATAACCACTGAGCCGGACAGTTTTACCGCGAAAATTGTTTCGGGTAAGTCCGAATTTACCCTGCACGGCTATAACCCGGAAGAATTTCCGATTCTGCCTTCGTTTGAAGACAGCGAGGCGTTCAGTATCGAAGCGGCGTTGTTGAAAAAAGCTATCCAGCAGACGTCCTTCGCCACCCTGCACGATGAGGCAAGACCGGTTTTTACCGGACAATTGTTCGAATTTTCCCCGCACGGCATCAATATCGTAGCGACAGACGGTTATCGCCTGGCCTTCCGCCACTTAAGGATCCTCCAGCCGGAACGAATGAATGCCAAAAACGTCATTGTTCCGGGTAAATCACTGCAGGAACTCAGCCGGGTGCTGTCCATGAGGGAAAACGAAACAGAAATTAAGGTCAACCTTTCCGATAATCAGATTGCCTTCAAAATGTCGGATTCAATTCTTATTTCCCGCCTGATCGAAGGGCAATACCCCAATTACCAACAGGTCGTTCCGCAGGATCTGCCGATCGATTTGGAATTAAAAACGGCGGAATTTTTGGATGCCTGCGAGCGGGCCGCTCTGCTTTCCAAAGACGGACCGGGTATCATCAAATTGGAGATCAAACCGGAAGGTAAGGTCGTCCTGACCGCCTCATCACCGGAAGTCGGGCAAACCTACGAGGAAATCATGCTGCCGACGGTACCCGAATCGATGCAGATCGCTTTTAACGTCAGATATTTGATTGATGCGTTAAAAGCCATCGACGAAGCAGAAGTGTTTTTCCGTCTGGCGGCCCCTCTCCGGCCCACCGTATTGCGCCCGCGGGAAACGGAAGATCAGTATTGCGTAATCCTGCCGGTCAAGGTTGTTTAGCATGCAAAAAGAGATAAAAATCACTACCGAGTGGATTGCGCTCGGGAGTTTTTTGAAGTGGGTCGGAGCGGTGGAAACCGGCGGCCAGGCCAAGCATTTGCTCGGCAGCGGCGAGGTGAGAGTGAACGAAACCGTTGAAACGCGGCGGGGCAGGAAACTCCGTCCCGGCGATACAGTCGAGGCCGGCGGTATCACTTATTTGATCGCTTAATCGGACGGACGGGGAGTGTAAAATTTGTTCCTGCGGCGGATCAGTTTACGCAACTTTCGCAACCATACGGACACACAACTGCATTTCGCCAGCAATATCAGCGTTTTTACCGGCGGCAACGGGGAAGGGAAGACGAATATCCTGGAAGCGGTTTTTTATCTGACTTCCGGCCGTTCGTACCGCACCGCGCGGGACTCAGAACTTCTCCGCTGGGGTGAGGACGATTTTGCAGTTAAGGCGGAAGTTGAGCAGCGCGGCGGCAAAAGCTTGATCGAGATATACTACAGCGGTGCCCAGAATGCGAAGAAAATCAAAGTAGGCGGAGTCGAACATAAAAAGCTGTCGGATCTCATCGGGAAAGTGAACGCCGTCATTTTTGCCCCGGAAGACTTATACCTGATTAAAGGCGGACCGGCGGAAAGAAGGCGGTTTTTGGATTTTGCCGCCTCCCAGGCCAGCCCGCAGTATTTTTTTTATTTGCAAAAATATCATCATGTTCTGCAGCAGCGCAACCGTCTGCTGAAACTTATCGCCATGGAAAGAAGCAAGCCGGATGCTCTGGAAGTATGGGATGAGCAATTGGTTGAGTACGCCGACCAGGTAACCAACCGGCGGCTCCGGATCATGGAAGCTTTCCAGGCAATCCTGAAACCGGTGCACGCCCGGCTGACCGACAACGGGGAAGCGATCAGGATTGATTATCTTCCCTCGGTGGAAGCCGGCATCGGATATGCGGCCGGACTGCGGACAAAATTGAAAGCAGCCCGCCGGGATGAGCTGGCCCGAGGCTATACTCTGCACGGGCCGCACCGGGATGACTTCGTACTGACCGTCAACGGTGTGGACGCACGGGTTTACGCCTCGCAAGGGCAGCAGCGGACAGCAGTGCTTTCGCTTAAGCTGGCGGAAGTTGAATTCATCCGACAGGAGAGGGAGGAATATCCGATCCTGCTGCTGGATGACGTCATGTCCGAACTCGACGATCGGCGGCGGGTATTCCTCCTGCAATACGTCGAAAACAGACTGCAGACCCTCATAACCAGTACTAACCTAAACCCGTTTCCGGGTGGCGGCCGGACAGCGGAATTAGCCGTTTTCCGGGTTGCCAAAGGCGAAGTAAGCTGCGGGGTGTGACGGCGCGATGGACAGGTTGAAAGATGTTCTGGAGGAAAACCTTTCCCGGCTTAACCTGAAAAAGAGAGTCAAGGAAAATCTGGCCGTGCTCGCCTGGGACGAGATAGCGGGCCAGGAACTGGCCCGGCAGACTTCGGCCGGCTATATCAGCGACGGGGTCTTGTTTGTCAATGTCAAAAGCCCGGCCTGGGCCCACCAGTTGACGTTTCTGAAAGGCCAGCTGATAACAAAGTTGGCAGCGAAAACCGGCAGCGGAGTTATTCGGGATATCCGGTTTCAAATCGGCGGAACGCGGCAAAAAAAAGGGGAATCCGCACCACATGCAGAATATCCGGTTAGTTGGGACAATATAAATATTGAACCGGCCAAAGCCCGGTGGGTGGATCAGATGGCGGCTGAGATTGCCGACGCGGAAATCCGTGCGGCTTTTAAGCGAGTCGCCGTCGCTGCCCAGAAAAGGCAGCAGTGGAGTCTCACGGCGGGAGGCAAGATTTGCCCCGCCTGTCGGACGGTTCATACCGCGCCGACGGAGAAATGTTTCTTTTGCCGGGCGGCGGAAGAACAGGCAGCGGCGGTGGTTGTCCGCGGTCTGTTGCGGGAGGCGCCGCAGCTTACTTACGAACAAATGAAAGCGGTTGTTCCCGGTGTCGACCGGAAGATTTACGAAGCAGTCAAAAACGGAACCTCCGGCCGTCCGGATGTTCAAACCGAACGGCGCCGGGGCAGCGGCGGAAGCAAGGCGGAAATTTAAAGCGGGGTGAAATAATGTTTTTGCATGTAGGGGGAGATTTTGTCGTCCCGACCGACGACATTATCGCGATTATCGACGCCAATCTGGCGGAAATTTCCCCGGTGACGCGTGAATTCATCGAACTCGTGAAAAGTGAAAAGAAGATTACGGACATTACCAACGGCAACCCGAAATCGTACGTCCTCACCGAGGAAAGGCTGATCGTGTCTCCGATCTCGTCGCTGACCCTGCAAAAACGCGGTAATTTTCTCAGTTCACTGGAGAAAGAGCCGCTTTATTGACAGAGAACAGATGTTCTTCTATAATTAACAGCAGAGGCGAACCGGAACCGTGGTCGGCAAACCACGGTTCTCTTGAGTGAATAAGTAAAATGCGAAAAGCGGAGGGGTTCAGGGTATGAACAATTCCGGCCGGGTAAACGGCGGCAACAACGGCGTCTACGATGAAACGCAGATCCAAGTCCTGGAGGGGCTGGAAGCGGTCCGCCGTCGCCCGAGCATGTATATCGGCAGCACCGGACCCAAAGGGCTGCATCACCTCGTCTACGAAGTGGTCGATAACAGCATAGACGAAGCGCTGGCCGGAGTCTGCGATCAGATTACTATCACGATTTTACCCGATAACAGTGTGCGAGTAGTCGACAACGGCCGGGGAATTCCGGTCAAAGCCCATCCGAAACTCGGCAAATCGACCGTGGAAGTCGTTCTGACTATCCTGCACGCCGGCGGGAAGTTCGGCGGGGAAGGCTACAAAGTTTCGGGCGGCCTGCACGGGGTCGGCCTTTCCGTCGTCAACGCCCTGTCCGAATGGCTGCGGGTCGAGGTAAAGCGGGACGGCGGCGTTTATCGGCAGGAATACCGGTGCGGGAAGCCGGTCACCGAACTCAAATGCGTCGGCAAATCGCATGAGACGGGCGTCACGGTGCACTTTCTGCCCGACGCCGAGATTTTCGAGAAGGTTGAGTTCAGTTACGATACTTTGGCCCAGCGGCTGCGGGAACTCGCCTTTTTGAATAAGAGCATTACCATCTCGATCGAGGACGAGCGGACGGACGAGAAATCCCTGTTCCGGTACGAGGGCGGAATTATCTCTTTCGTCAAGCATCTGAATAAGAATAAAGATCCCCTGCACGCGGAGCCGATCTACGTCGAGCGGGAAAAAGAGGACTGCATCATCGAACTCGCCCTGCAATACAACGACGGGTATCTGGAAAATATTCTGTCGTTCGCCAACAACATACACACGTACGAGGGCGGGACGCATGAATCCGGTTTCAAGAGCGCCCTGACCCGGGTCGTTAACGATTACGCCCGCAAGTACGGCTTGCTGAAGGATTCCGAAACCAACCTGACCGGGGAAGATATCCGGGAGGGGCTGACGGCGGTCCTCAGCGTGAAGCTCCTGAACCCGCAGTTTGAGGGCCAGACGAAGACGAAGCTCGGCAACAGCGAGATGCGGGGTATCGTCGACTCGATTACCGCGGAAGGGCTCGGGGTTTTCCTCGAGGAGCAGCCGTCGACAGCCAAAAAGTTTATCGACAAAGCAGTGACCGCCGCGCGGGCGCGGGAGGCGGCGCGGAAGGCGCGGGAGTTGACCCGCCGCAAAAACGCCCTGGAAGTGACGGCTTTGCCCGGCAAACTGACCGACTGTACCGTCCGCGACCCCGCCATGAGCGAGCTGTACCTGGTGGAAGGCGACTCGGCCGGCGGCTCGGCCAAGCAGGGACGCGACCGGCGGTTCCAGGCCATTCTGCCGCTGCGCGGCAAGATTATCAACGTCGAGAAGGCCCGTCTGGACAAGATTCTGAACAATGAGGAAATCAGGACGCTGATCACGGCGCTGGGGACTGGTATCTCCGACGATTTTGATATCAGCCGGGCCCGCTATCATAAGGTGGTCATCATGACCGACGCCGACGTCGACGGTTCGCACATCCGGACGTTGTTGCTGACGTTCTTCTACCGGTACATGCAGCCGTTGCTGGAAGCCGGGTATATCTATATCGCCCAGCCGCCGCTGTATCAGGTCAAGAAGAGTAAGGAAGAACATTATGTCTATAACGATGCCGAACTGGAGCGCCTCCTCGGCGAGATCGGCCGCGACGGCATCACTCTCCAGCGGTACAAGGGCCTCGGGGAAATGAACGCCGAGCAGCTCTGGGAAACGACGATGGACCCGGAGAAAAGGACATTCCTCCGCGTTGCCCTGGAGGACGCCATTGCCGCCGACGAAATCTTCACCATCCTGATGGGGGACAAGGTGGAGCCGCGGCGCGAATTCATCCAGGAGCACGCCACGGAAGTAAGGAATTTGGATACTTAGATTTTTCTGGCGGAAGCGAAACAAGACAGGCGATTGCCCGGAACAAGAACCCTGCGGAACATTGTGCCCGCAGGGTTTTCCTGTCCGTTATTCCAGCACCGCCGCGAGCGCCGCAACATCGGTGATCGGCGCCCGACAGGCAAAATTCTCGCACACGTAGGCGGTTGGCCGTCCGTCCTGCGGCCGGTAGTCGCGGACGAACGGCACGACTTCGGCCAGGCCGGCCGTTTCCAGTGACGCCAGCAAGGTGACCGTGAACGGGTGGAAACGCTGCTGGACCGCATTAATCATTTCCTGCGCCGCCGCTTTGGTTTCGCTGACTATGACAATATCCTGACCCGGCGAGCGGGCGAAGAGGAGGGCGGTCAGGCAGAAGGAGTGGCCCAAAGCTGACCGCGCGAGGCTCCCGCCGAACGCCGTGAATACCTGCGTCGCCTTTTCCTCCAGGGCGGTGTCGCCCGTAAGGCGCGCCAGACGGAGGAAATTCAGCGCCGCCACCGAATTTGCGGACGGGGTCGCGCCGTCGTAGATCTCCTTCGGACGGGCGATGAGTTGCTCGCTGTCGCTGCCGTAGACGAAGAGGCCGCCGCCGGCGTCGTCCCAGAAATACCGCAGCAGGTCGGCGTTCAACCCGAGCGCTTTTTTCAGGTAAGCCGGTTCGTAAGTGGCCTCATACAGTTCGATCAGTCCCCAAATCAGGTAGGCGTAATCTTCCGCGTAGGCCGGATAAGCCGCCTCGCCGTCGCGGTAGCGGGCGAGTAACCGACCGTCCGCCCGGATCAGGTTGTGTTCAATAAAGTTCACAGCGGCGGCCGCGGCGGCTTGGTACTGCTCATCCCCCAGGACGCGCGCGCCGACGGCGAGAGCGGCAAGCATCAGGCCGTTCCAGCCGGTCAGGATTTTATCGTCCTTGTATGGATGGACCCGTCGCTCCCGGTGCTGGAAGAGTTTCTCCCGGCATTGGGCGACGAATGCTTCCTCGCCGGCCGGGATGGAAGTATGAATAAGATTCGGAATGCTTTGACCTTCGAAGTTACCGCCGGGCGTGATATCGAAGTAAGCGCAGAATTTAGCGCCGTCGGTAGCGCCGAGGACTGCTTTGACTTCTTCCGGTGTCCAGACGTAAAATTTCCCTTCGACACCCTCCGAGTCGGCGTCTTCCGCCGCATAGAAGCCGCCGTCCGGGGCGGTCATGTCCCGCAACACATAGGTAAAAATCTTGCGGGCAACGGTTGTGTACCGTTTCTCACCGGTTGCCTGGAATGCTTCCAGGTAGGCGACGGCGAGGAGGGCGTTGTCGTACAGCATTTTCTCGAAATGAGGAACGAGCCACTGCCGGTCGGTCGAATACCGGGCGAAGCCAAAGCCGATATGGTCGTGGATGCCGCCGGCGGCTATGGCGTCGAGCGTCTTGCGGACGATCGCCAGCGCCCGGTCTTCCCGCGTCAGATACCAATACCGCAGCAGGAAGTAGAGATTATGCGGGGTCGGGAATTTGGGCGCCGTACCGAAGCCGCCGTAGTCCGGGTCGAAGGCACGCTGAAAGGCGCGGAAAGCTTTCCCGGTCGTATCTTCCGGGATTTCCGCTGCCGCCGTCCGCTGCTCGCCGAGCAGGGCGGTGATGGTTTCCCCGGAACGGACCAGTTCGTCTTTTTGCTCTCGCCACGCCTGAGCAATCCGGTTCAGGATGGTAATCAGGCCGGGCATTCCCAGGCGGTCACGGCGGGGGAAATACGTGCCGGCAAAGAACGGTTGTTTGTCCGGGGTCATGATGATGGTGAGCGGCCAGCCGCCGCCCCCTGTCATCGCCTGGCACACCGTCATGTAGATATGATCGATGTCCGGCCGCTCCTCCCGGTCGACCTTGACGGCGATATACTGTCGATTCAGCACCTCCGCCACTTCTTCCGTCTCGAAGGACTCCCGCTCCATCACGTGGCACCAGTGGCAGGTGGAATAACCGATGGAGAGGAAGATTGGCTTATCTTCCGCTTTGGCTTTGGCAAAGGCTTCGTCGCCCCAGGGATACCAGTCGACCGGGTTGTGGGCGTGCTGGAGGAGATAGGGTGATTTTTCCTGGCTGAGTCGGTTGGGTTCTCTTGTTTTAGTTGGCATGGGCACCACCTTCGCTAAAAAAGATTTGCAAGAGTATTTTTGCCAATGGAAAAGAAAAAAAACCAGCTGCCAGATGAAGCAACCGGTAGAACCCTGACTGTTTTTGCAGGGGGCTTTGCCAGCCGGAAACCGGTATTTTAGATTGTCTCTTCTAAAGTTAGTAGCAGGCGCGGAAACAACGGGTCAGGGTATTGCCAGCTTTCAACTTCGAAGATACTGCCTTTCAGACCTTCGTCTGATAAATTGTAAGGAATGCTGATACTCCTCTTTACCGCTGTATCGGCGGGAACTATACTATTGTTTAAGCTGCCGGTAATGATGTAATCCGTCTTGATTCCGATAAATCTTTCAAAGCTTGTTCGGTTTAATCTGACCGTGCAGTCGACTAATTCCGCGTTTCCAACCATTCCGATAACCCTTCCGTCTGCTGTGACGGTAATTTCAATCCTCACCCAGTCTGCCGGGTCCTCGCCGGGTGATTGCCCTTTCCTAAACTGAGAAGATATTTCGGACTGTCCTGCCCATCGCCCAAGCAAAGCTTCCGGGGGCTGCCAATGCTTCATCACGCTACGATTGTAGGCGACTGAGACAGATGTGATGCTAAGTAGGATTATTAGAAAAACAAGAATCGTTTTGAGTTTAATACCGAATAATTTTTTCTCCATATTTTCCCTCCTTTCATGTTAACGAAAGTGCTTTACAGATCATTAATTTGCATGCGCCGTATTTCGTCCTGCTTTTGCTTAGCCAGTTTCCTTTGGCATGCATCGTAAATGCCAAGCCAGATGGCCAGGGGAACTACTGAGACAATTAAGCCCAGAATTGCGGAAACCATATCGGAAAATTGCCTTGCGACCCAAACGGAACCCAGAACATTGGCGGAAGGGATTAGCAAGCCCAAGTATTTGTTTGCCTTTATGGATAAAACCGTCTGCAAGATAGCGATGACTGCAAAACTCAGGACGATACGCATAAAACCGCTCATTCCGTTTCAACTCCCAATCTGTTTTTTGTATTCACTGATCAGGATTTTGGCAGTATCCAAAGAGATTTTTTCATCGATGGCTAATTTCTTTATCAGAGCGACATAAGGTTCATTTTCTTCGGTGTCATTCGCCTTGATCTTTTGGATCAACTTATCCAGACGTAATCTGATGGTGGGATAAGTCACCTGATACAGTGCGGCGATTTCTTTCAGCGATCCGGAGGCCAGAACAAAGTTTTTGATGAAACTAAGGTCCTCATCCTCCAGACCAGCCAGCCAGCCGGGAATAGTATTGATAGACATCTGCGCACCTCAATTCACTTGTTTTGTATAATCCTAAACCATGCTTTGTTTTTATCTTTATTAATATTAAGCATATATTTTAATTTTATTAAAGTCAACCATTATTTTTGCTTAAATTGTAAAGTGCTATTTTATCAGCGGCACCGGCAATTAAATAAAGTGCAATGCGTTTCGCAAATTAATCGCTGCCGGAATGAACTTTTCCGCCGGCTAAATACTCTAATAAGTGAATGCGAGGTGACGATGTGGACACGGCGGCTTTGGTGCGGGCGGCGAAACGGGGTGACCGGGAAGCGCTGGTCCGCCTGATTATGAAGGAGAAGCAGGATTATTACCGCCTGGCGTACGCCTTCACGGGTAACCGGGCCGACGCGCTGGATGCCATGGAGGACATGATCGTCATTTTGCACGAGAATATCCGCCGTCTGCGCCAGGAAGCGGCCTTCCCCAGTTGGAGCCGGACGATCCTGGTCAACTGCTGCAAAAGTATCCTGCGGCAGAGGAAGCAAGTCGTCTCTCTGGAGGTAGTCCCGGAGACGGCTGCCGCCGACAGCTGGCAGCGGACAGATGAGGCGATCATGCTGGAGCGACAGCTCACGCAGCTCGGCGAAAAGCAGCAGGAAGTGCTCCGCCTGCGCTATTATCTGGATCTGGATTATCAGACTATCGCCGGGATGCTCAAGATTCCGCTCGGGACGGTCAAGTCCCGGCTTGCGGGCGCCCTGCGTCAGCTGCAGAAAGCCATGGAGGTGAACGAAGATGCTTGATGCCGAAGCGATGCTCCGCCGGCAGAAGGCGGCGATTGACCAATTGGAAGTCCCGTCCGAACTGGAAGCGCGGCTGCGGAATGCCGTAATGAATGGTCGGGAACCGGTTTCCCGGCGGCTGAACTGGCGGCTGGCGGCAGCGGCGGTTGTCCTGGTCGTCTCACTGTTGGGGTACCATGCGGATACCCTTGCCTATTACGGGACGAAACTGCTCGGGTACAACCAGATCATGACGGGCACGCTGCGCGAGCTGAACGAACTGGGCAAGGGGCAGATAGTCGGCCGGAGTTATACCTTCCGGACCGGGATGTCGATCACCCTGGACGGGATCATGCTGGACGGAAATCAACTGCTGGCTTTTTATACGGTGAAGGATCCGGCCGGACAGGTTGAAGCGGTCAATCTGTCACCGTTCATGACGCTCAAAGGGCTGGTGGGAGAGTACCAGCCCCAGGGCGCTTCCGGGATCATCAACGATGCCAACACGGAAATCAAGTACATCGCGAGCTTCCGGCCGCCGTATCTGTTTGAGAAAACCCTCCGGCTCACTTTCGTCCTGCAAGACGGAAGCGGGAGGGAAGACGGTTCTATCCGGTTCACCCTCGACCGACGGCAGGCGATGGGCTACACTTTGCGGCAGGCAATCAACCGGACGATAGAAGCGGACGGGACCAAAATCCGGTTTGAGACGATTGCCGCTTCGCCTACCACCACGGTGATCAGCGGGACGATCCAAACCACCCTGGAACTGGCGGTGGACCAACTCCGCGGCGAGCGGATGTTTCCGGGCAATCTGGAGATTGAACTGCTGGCCGACGGCAAGGCCGTGGCCCGCCAGGGGGCGGGTATGAGTACGGACCTAAGCGGGATGACGTTCGAGCAGGAATTTGACGCCCTGCCGGAAGGGCTGCAGGAACTGACGATTCGTCTGGTTCGCTTCGGAGCCGATCATGCCGTCGGCGAGCAGATCGCCCTGTCGAAGGAAGGACTGCCCGTTACCGTAACAATACTTGGACAGAGCATCACGGTCAATGCGGTTAGGGAAGAGACTGACAATACTTTTGTGACCATTACGAGTGAAGAAAGGGTGGTCCTGACAAAGGTGCGGCTGCTGGCCGACGATAAAGAGATCGGCTTGGAGGAAACTAGCGACAGCACCCTCGAAAAGCTGCCGGACGGAACCATCCTCCATACCCGGACCCTGCGTTTCCCCGGCACCGGGGAGGACCTACGGTTGGATATCCGGCGGATGAAGTACGCCAAAGAATATGACGAAAGCATCGTAATTCCGGTGGAGTAGACACCGGGATAGCATATTGAAGGAGCATTTTCCTTAACTAGCTTGGCAGACGACTTTTGCGCCGGTGACCTGCAGGTCACCGGCGCAGTTTCGCTGTCTACAAAAAATATCCTTGGGTACGATAATTTCTAATTGGAGGATTATCCGCAGACGTGTCCAACCTTGTAGTAGTTCTTATTCTGCCGCCCGGAAAAACAACGGTATCCGGCGACATTCCTTTGCGGGTTGAGAAGCTGAGCTATGAACCGGATGGCTGGTACGGCGCGGACACGACGGAGTGAGGCGGATGGAGAAAAAGCACAGCGAAGCATTGAAACTGATTGCGGTCGGCTCCATGTTAATCGACCATATCGGGTTCGTGTTTTATCCGAAGCTGATATTTTTAAGGGTCATCGGGCGGCTGGCGTTCCCGATCTTCGCTTATCAGATTGCTGTGGGATGGAAACGGACGGCCAGTAAGCGGAAATATTTGATGCGATTGGCGGCGTGCCTGGTGCTGGCGCAACTGCCTTTCATGCTGATGATTGGAGAGGCAAGCCTGAATGTGATCGCCACATTCCTTGCGGCCTTGGGGATTATCGAGTTTATCGAGACCAGCCAGTACAAATGGCTGCTCCCGGTAATATTGCTTCCGTTCGGGACGGATTACGGGATGTACGGGGTAGCGACGGTATTGCTGTTCTACTACGGAGACCGCTTGGGCGAATATATCGTACCGGGGTTTATTTTGCTGAATTTGGCGTACTGTTCGTTGACCGGGTACGGGCTGCAATACTTCTCAGTCCTGGCTTTGCCCTTAATAAGGGCAAAGTTGGAGATAAAAGGGGTAAGTGTAGACAGAAACTTTTTTTACGCTTTTTATCCCGCCCATATGGCTTTGCTGGTAGCAATCAGAGCCTTGCGGTTTTAACGAGTTGTGCGAACCAGCTGCAGATGTGATTGCCGTTATAGGGAAAACGGAAGCCTGGGCTGTTTTGGCTGGCCTTTTGAAGGTACAAAGTGCCCCTGCTCCGGTACTGCTGCCTCGGAAAATGGTATAATTAGCAAGGACAGGTTTATTTTGCCGACTCGGCAGACTGGGAGGGCTGCGGATGGGTTACGGGCTGGATTTACAAAGCATATCTATATGGGAGTACGGGGAAATGCTGAAACACCAGGATCTTCTGCCGGGTCGCCGGCTGCTGCGGGAGGGGTTGGACGAGAAAATCGCTGACTTGACGGCGGCCGGGCTGACTGCCCTCAGCCTGCTGTACGAACGATTGCGTACTCCGCGCAGCTTAAAAGCACTGGCTGCCAGTACCGGAATTTCCGCTGAGTATCTGACGCTCCTGCGTCGGGAAATCGGCAGCCTGGTGCCGAAACCGGTCGCCATCGCCGACTTCCCCGGCCTGCCGTCGGAAGCGACAGCCAGACTGTCCCAAGGCGGCATAAAAACATCAAAGGACCTTTACGACATCTCAAACGGTTTCAGAGATACAGCAGCCGTATGTGAACGGGCGGGTATCTCTGAGGTAGTGACCGCCGAACTATTTTCCCTGTGCGACCTGGTCCGGGTCAACGGCATCGGGCCGGTCTCGGCGCGAATGCTTTGGGATGCCGGCTACAACCGGGCGGCGGATATCGCCGGGGCGGAGGCAGCGGCAATACTGGCCAAATTCACCGTGCTGAATGAACAAAAGCAGTATACCAAGGTCCGGCTGAAGGAGAAAGATATGCAATTCTGTATCGACGGAGCCAGGCTCCTGCTCCGTGGCGGCGGGGATGAGCAAGTCTGAAGTTAACGGCGGCCTGGCGGTATGCGTAAATCGACAGGAGGGAAAAAGATGACAACAGCCGATCTGATCCGGGAAAGAGTGCATGAGTACTATTGGGAACACGATTTCAACTGCGCCGTCACCATGTTGAAGATTCTGGCCGAGATAAGCGGCATCGCTCTGGCGCCGCAGGTCCTGGACGCGGCGGCCGGGATGCACGGAGCCGGCGGGAACGGAGCTCAGTGCGGGCTGGTGGAAGGAGCGTTGATGTTCCTGGGCATCTGGGGTAAGCACAAGGGGTATGACAAGACGGCGGTGGGTGCGGGCTGCCGTGAATTCGGGCAGGCGTTCATTCGGGAATTCGGCAGTCTGGACTGCCGGGTGCTGCGGCCCGAAGGCTTCAAGCCGGAGAACCCGCCGCATCTGTGCGAGCCGCTGTCGGTCCGCGCGGTCATGTTCGCGGCCGATTATATCAACACAATATAGTTGTTTTGTCTGTACCGGTGTGAATAAGCGGGTAGTATATAGGGGGTATCAAGGGTGTGGCGGGATAACTCTATTCCGGGCAGATTCCGGTTTATGCTTGTCCTGCAGTACTTGCTTCTGGCTGCCATCGTTTTCTATCTGCATTACAACCGGCTTCTTAATCTTGTGCCTTTGGCTCACGAATATGCTTACTACTCATTATTTTTTTGGAGCGGGCTTGCGTTGATGAGCTTGACCGACTACAAGCGCTATCACCGCGGGGAAGAGAACCAAAGAAATTTCTGGTCTATCCTGGTTCCCGTTGCAATTGCCTTGCTTTGTATCAACTTTATCGCCACGAAAATTCCGGCTGATTTAATCTTGCTTGTGTTTTTCGCTTTTCCCCGGTATTCCGTCATCGTAGCTGCCGGTGCTGCAGTTTATTTCCTGCTGAATAAGCTTCGGTTACTGCTAACGGCTTTCTCAAAGCTCTATATCTTGCTCGTACCAGTTCCGGCGATTGTTCTGTACATTGTTGCGGTTACTCCCATATCATGGGCCGTCCCTTTACCGTTAAGCGGTAGTGATGCTGACCAAAGGGTACTTTGGCAGTACAACTCGAAATCAAACGTAAATGTCGCAATTACTATTGGCGGTGCAGTTGTTTACATAAATAATGCAGGGGAACGATTGGAAGCTATCACCGCGGATACCGGTGAAGTGTTGTGGAGCTACCTTCCGGAAGGCGGTTTGGCGCAAAAAGACCGCTATGCCGGCAGGACTTCACCGCAGGTAAACGGCGGGAGGGTTTATTTTACAACCGCGGACGGGCGAATCTGTGCCGTTTCTGCTGACTCCGGGGAAAAAGCTTGGGAGTACCAGACGGCATATTCTTATTTTAATTTTTTCGCTTCTATCGGAAAGCTTATTGTTTTCAGCCAGTTCGATACCTGCGTTCTCTGTGCGCTTGATGCGGAAACCGGTGCGAAGCAATGGGAATTGAAGGCGGACTTGGCCGGAACACCTCAGGATCACCCTTACTTTGTCTTGCTGAAAGACAAAATTGTGTTTAAAAGCGAAATTTGGCAAGATGAAGGACCGGCTTATGCCGTCTATATTATCAACGGGGCAAACGGCACCATCAGCCGCACTTTTGCCTGCACAGCTTTTGATACCTTTTTTATCAACCCGGGTTACGATTTGCTCTATTTGGTTCGCTACGAAGAGGAAGACGCCAGGACTATCGAGGTCTTGGACATCAATACGGGCGAGAGTAAGTGGCAATACAACGTTGCGTATTGCGGAAGCTTTTCGGCGGCAGGGGAGTTCGTCTGCTTTTATCAGATGCCGGAGCATCAACTGCTGGTACTCGCGGCTGAAACGGGCGATGTCAAATGGGTGATTCCCTCGCCGGAAGAAGTCGACCCAGGGACTTGTCTGACGGAAGATGCCGTGTACTTATTTTACAACCAAGGCAAATCTGAAGGGCAGGGATGGGCTAATGTCCTGACGGCGTTCAATCTTGCCAATGGCGAAGAGAAATGGAGCCGGGGGGAGGATGATATGCTGAATTACCCGACCGTAGTTGATGGGGCGATATATTATTCCTGCTGGAGATATAACGGCGGCAATAGTTCGACCAGGCTGTACCGAATTGATGCGGATACAGGCGAAGCAGTATGGGGCTATCGTGTTGCCGGCAGCATAGAGCCGCCGACCATTGCAACCGAGCATGCGGTATATTTCAGTACCGGCAATGGTTTTGTTTATGCTTTATCTGCACAACAATAATCCCTTGTGGTTATTGTAACGCTTCAGTGTAAGTAAGTAACTGGATTCACCTACTTAACCTATAAAAAGCTGCCTGGCGGTTGACCCTGCCGCCAGGCAGCTTTTCTCGTGAATTTATTACCTGATGTAAGTGAACACATCCTCGATGCCGACACCGAAAATGCGGGCAATCCGGAAAGCGAGCAGGAGGGACATGTGGGGGTACTTATTCTGCTCGATGGCGATAATCGTCTGCCGGGTTACCCCCGCTTTCTCGGCCAGTTGCTCCTGGGTCAGGTCGTGTTTGGCCCGATAAACCTTGATTTCGTTGCTGATCATTTCCATCGGCCGCTTCCCCGCAGTTTTCTGGTATAGAAGGCGTAGAAGAGCGCGAACAGCAGCATGAGGCAGAGGGCGCTTACGGTCAGAGTCATCCCGACCGCGAAGCGCACCGGGTCACCCTGGCCGGTGGAAAGAAGGAAGATGCCGGCTGCCGTGCTGAGAACGCCGAAAACATGGTAGACGCGCAAGGCGGCTTTACCGGAGTTCAGCAGAATCATTTCATCCTGCAGGACCCCTTTTACCCGGGTTTTGAGAAAATAGACCAGCCAGAAGGCGAGCAGGAAGGTCACCAGGGCGAGGGTCGGTTGCCGGCTTGCCACGGCGACACCGACGACGGCCCCTTCCAGTGCCGCGATAGCCATGACTGTCTTTTTAAAACTGTCTCTGGTCATTTTACTTACCTCCATGTATTGTTCCCTAAACACATTGTAATGTTATCATTACATATTGTCAATAAGTGTTTACATTAAACGGCTTTCCCGGTGCCAACCGACTTTTTCGGAGCCACCGGGAACCGACTGCGGCAGGATATGCCTGCCGCTTTCCGGGTAATCTATTAGTCAATTATGAAAGAAAGAGGTGAAGGGGATGCGTTTAATCGCCCGTTTTCGCGACCAGCAACAAGTCAGTTCCCTGGTTGACACGCTCCGGAACGCAGGGTTTGATCGCAAGGACATGATTATCAGCGACCTGGCTGACCGGCAGAAGTACCGGACGGTGGAAGAAGCGGCGGAGGAGATTGCCTTCGTCAAGACGGAACGGGAAGGTTTGGGAGAAATCGGGACGTTCGCTGACGGAGTAAAGGGGCTGCGGAGCCGCCGCGGCCTTATCGTCGCCGTCGAGACGCCCAAGCACGAAAGCGACCGGGTGCGGTCATTCATGCAGTTGGCCGGAGCGGAGGAAATTATCCAGGATTAGGCGCAGAAAACCGGAAAGACGCTAACGCCGGGCAACGCTTTTTCTTGTAGTGACGCGATGGCTGCTTCGTTTTTCTGAGGTTTCGCTTTGAGGTGTTGGGCTCCGACCTAGTAACATAGCGCCCGATTTGTAGTTATTGCTGTCAAATAAACCGGCGGCTAGGCCAACGCGGGAAGAACTGCCGTCGATGCCGCCGGTTTATTTGCTGCCTCCGATTTGCTAAAGCTCCGAACCGGCAGTAAGTCGGCGGCGGACGAAGGGAGCAGCCGGTATTTATTGCAAAATCATGCAAAATTAATTAGAATATAGTTATGCGAACTTATAGATAAGGATTCGGCGCAACTGCGAAAGGGTGATTGGGAGAATTGATGGAATACACGCACGGTAAAATCTTGCCGGTTGATATTGAAAGCGAAATCAAGCGGTCCTATCTCGATTACGCGATGAGCGTCATCGTCAGCCGGGCCCTGCCCGATGTCCGGGACGGCCTGAAGCCGGTACACCGGCGGATTTTGTACGCGATGAACGAACTCGGGAATACGTCGGACAAGCCGTACAAGAAGTCGGCCCGTATCGTCGGCGAGGTGCTCGGCCGCTACCATCCGCACGGCGACACGGCGGTTTATGACGCGATGGTGCGTCTCGCACAGGACTTTTCCACCCGATACCTTCTCGTCGACGGACACGGCAATTTCGGTTCGGTCGACGGCGACCCGGCGGCCGCCATGCGCTACACCGAGGTGCGTCTTTCGAAGTTGTCCACGGAAATGCTGGCCGACATCAACAAAGAAACAGTTGACTTCACGCCTAATTTTGATGAGACGACCGAAGAGCCGAACGTCCTGCCGGCGCGGTTCCCCAATCTCCTGGTCAACGGTTCTTCCGGGATTGCCGTCGGCATGGCGACGAACATTCCGCCGCACAATCTGCGCGAGGTAATTAACGGGATCGTGCTGATGATCGACAATCCCGAGATTTCCGTGCGGGAACTGATGGTATCCATCAAGGGCCCCGATTTTCCCACCGGCGGCGCCATTCTCGGCCGGGAGGGCATCAAGGCGGCTTACAATAACGGCCGGGGCATCATTAAAATGCAAGCGACGAGCCGGATTGAGAAGATGAATAACGGCAAGACCCGAATCGTCATTACCGAATTGCCGTATCAGGTCAATAAAGCGAAACTGATTGAGAAAATCGCCGAACTGGTGCAGGAGAAAAAGATCGAAGGTATCACCGACCTGCGGGACGAAACGGACCGCAGCGGGATGCGCATGGTCATCGAACTGCGGAAGGACGCGAACCCGAATGTCGTCCGTAACAAGCTGCACAAGTATACCCCGATGCAGCAGACCTTCGGGATCATCATGCTGGCGCTGGTGCACGGCCGGCCGCAGACGCTGAACCTGCGCGACATGCTCTATCACTACCTTGAGCACCAGAAGGAAGTCGTCACCCGCCGGACCAGATTCGAGCTCGGTAAGGCGGAAGCCCGGGCGCACATATTGGAAGGACTGAAAATCGCCCTCGACAACCTCGACCGGGTTATTTCCATTATCCGCGGCTCGCGGACGGTGGATATTGCCCGCGAAGCGCTGATGACCACTTTCGGCTTGTCGGAAAAACAGGCGCAGGCGATTCTGGACATGCGCCTGCAGCGCCTGACCGGGCTGGAGCGCGAGAAGATCGAGGAAGAATACCGTGAAGTCATCAAAACTATCGAATACCTGCAGGCGGTTCTGGCCAACGAGCGGCTGCTGCTCGGCATTATCAAGGATGAGCTGATTGCGATCAGGGACAAGTACGGCGACGCCCGCCGGACCCGGATTACCGCGGCCGCCTCGGAACTGGAAGACGAAGACCTGATTGCCGAGGAAGATGCGGTGATAACTCTTACGCATCAGGGGTATATCAAGCGTCTGCCGGTGGACACTTACAAGAGCCAGCGGCGGGGCGGCCGGGGAGTCACCGGCATGCACACGAAGGAAGAGGACTTCGTCGAGCACCTGTTCATCACGACGACGCACCACTATATTCTGTATATCACCAACAAGGGGAGAATGTACCAGATGAAAGTGTACGAAATCCCCGAGGCGAGCCGGCAGGCGAAAGGAACGGCCGTGGTGAATCTGGTGCCGCTCGCCCCGGGCGAGTCGATTACCGCGGTGATTCCGGTGAAGGAATTCAGCCGCGAACAGTACCTCCTCTTCGTGACGCGGCACGGCATTGTGAAAAGAACGCTCCTGTCCGAATTCGATACCGCCCGCAAAGGCGGCCTGATTGCCCTGGCGCTGGATGACAGCGATGAACTGATTACCGTAAAGCTGACCCGGGGCGAGGACGAAATCATCCTGGTGACGCGCAACGGCCTCGCCATCCGGTTCCCGGAGAAGGATGTCCGGAGCATGGGGCGGGCGGCCAGAGGGGTTAAGGGCGTTAACCTCGGGGTTGACGACACCGTGGTCGGAGCGGATACGATCAGGGATAAAGCGGAACTGCTGGTGGTAACGGAAAACGGTTTCGGGAAGAAGACACCGCTGACCGAATACCGCGCCCAGAGCCGCGGCGGCAAAGGCATCAAAACCATCAAAGTGACAAAACGAGTCGGGCATATCGCGGCTTGTAAAGTTATCGAAAAGGGCAGCGAGTTAATGTTCATATCGGCCGAAGGCGTCGTTATCCGCATCAAAGCGAATGAAATATCGAGCTTGGGCCGTGACACCCAGGGAGTAACCGTGATGCGCCTGGATGAAAAGGACAAGCTGGCGAGCATCGCGCTGGTACTGAGTAAACCGGAAGAAGAATAAAGCTTCGAGTCCCGGATTCACCCAAGATACTCTGCCGGAGCCGCAACGCTGTTTGGTATCGGTAATAAACTCAGTTATTCTTCGAACCGGGAGGAGTAAGCACTCCCGGTTCGTTTAAGATATCGGCGCGGGCGCCGGCGGCCGACGTGGCAGCATTAGCGGCTGAGCAGCATCAGGAGACATGGCCAACAAAATGTTTTCCCCAGGCAAGACTAATGAGGCTGGCGGAAATGCAGCCGATTTTCGGTCAGAAGTCCGGACCGAATTGAGATAGTCGGGCGATATAATTGGGGAGGAGTGGGTTGGGGTGGTTTTACCTGATTTGCGCAACTGGGCCGAACTGCGCGGTTGGCGGGTGGAGCCGGACTGTGTTTACGGAAGTTACGGCGGCTATTTATTCACAGTCAGGGACGAAACCGGCGATGATCTGTATTCCGACTGTAAGACGTTTGCCGTATTCTTTCCGGAAATGGATGCGGATGAACAGCAGAAGCTGCAGGATAGCTTTGAAGCAAGAAAAAGGGATATGCATGTGGAATATGTCGAATTGCTTAAACGAAGCCTCACCCTGAAGGTTGGGGTGCCGGATTGTTACATGAGCGACGAACTAATCGACTGTTTTCTCAAGGCAGCGGCAGAAATCCTGGCGGCCGCCGGAGTACCGGGTGAGGAATATTGCGCTGAATGCGGAGAAATAAAAGAGACTGAGCTGGCTTTCTACAACGACACCGCGGCACATTTGTGCGAAGACTGTTATCAGAAGATGCAGATGAAGTTTGATGAGCGTATTCTTGCAATGCACAAGCAAAATGAAGCTAAAAATTATCGGTCAGGAGCGGCCGGAGCGATGCTCGGCGGGTTGGTCGGAACGATTCTCTGGGTTCTTGCCGCAGAATTTACGGATTTTAATTACGTTTATTTCGGGTTTCTGATCGGCTTCGCCGCGCTGCACGGATACCGGTTGTTCAGAGGGAAATTTGACCGCGGAACGATATGGATTATCGGGGCAACGGTAGTATTTTGCCTGGCCGTTGCCGAGTTGGTTATGCTTGCGGTTATAGCCGCCCGGTTTGGTATACCCGCGACCCCGCGGATGCTTATAGCGGTTTTGTCCTTGCCGGAAGTGGCCGAAGCTCTGGTCAGGGACATGAAAGCCGGATTGCTTGCGGCAATTTTTGGTGTCGCACCGCTTTCTCTGATACTCCGGCACCAACTTGGAGACGATTTGCCGCAGTTGCGGAAAGCAAGCCCGACCGAAGATCTTTACCCGCCGACAGACGGGCAGAATTAAGCGCCTTTGAAAATTACATCCACAGTCGGGAAACTATAAATTCTTAGAATTTAGAATACATTGACCGGCCATAATTTGAAAACAAATAAACATCTTATTATATTGAATGCAATCGACTTAACGATAAGCAGCAGAAAAACAAATTGTGCCGATTCCATTGCATGCGGGAGCAAAAACAGCTTCATTCATTTTAACGAATAAATTTCGCCAAATATTAACGCTTGCTTCTGTCGGTCAACCGTGGTATATTATTTATTGCTGTGCCGAACACAACCGAAACAAACGAAGCAAACGACGCAGACAAAACGGAATAAACGAAGCAGCAACGGATACCGGAAGATAGGCAAGGCAACTAATCCCGTATCTGCGGGATTAATTTTTTCATTTGGTCATTGAAAACTGAACAGTGCAGCAAGCGCAAGTCAGGTAATTCAAAGTAAGGCAAGCAAAGAAAAGAGAGCCTGATGAGCTTTCTGATAGAAATTATCGGAGAGTTTGATCCTGGCTCAGGACGAACGCTGGCGGCGTGCCTAACACATGCAAGTCGAGCGGGGTGCAGCAATGCGCCTAGCGGCGAACGGGTG
>Ga0228535_1000826_pt1 | contig 68131 bp, 58 predicted proteins | sample SJ1metagenome_FD_168457 | JGI IMG/M metagenome (GOLD analysis project Ga0228535, IMG submission 168457) | Enriched culture of PCE-dechlorinating microbial communities from Ithaca, New York, USA - SJ1 | ecosystem: Engineered > Modeled > Simulated communities (microbial... > Unclassified | place...
CCAAAGCAGTGCGTGAAGGCGACGCCGCGGCGTGGCGCGCATATGCCGACGGAATGGACAGCGCTGCTCGTCCGCCCTTCGCGCTCCGTGATCTCTTTTCTTTTAAATCCGGCGGCCCCCTTACATCAAGCAGCCCATTGCCACTCGACCAAGTCCAGCCCGCAGAAGAAATTATCAAGCGCTTTTCGGTTGCGGCCATGTCGCTCGGTGCCATAAGCCCCGAAGCGCACGAGGCGCTGGCAGCCGGAGCAAATGCAATCGGCTCATGGAGCAATTCAGGCGAAGGCGGAGAGGACAGCGAGCGCCACACCTACAAGGACAAAGGGCTTGATTCGCAAAATGCCTCCAAGCAGATCGCTTCAGGGCGTTTTGGCGTTACCGCGCGATATCTTGCGACAGGACTCGAATTGCAGATCAAGATCGCCCAGGGAGCCAAGCCCGGCGAAGGCGGCCAGCTTCCCGGCGCCAAAGTGAATGAGTACATAGCAAAACTGCGACATTCGAAGCCAGGCGTCACGCTTATCAGCCCGCCGCCCCACCACGACATCTATTCCATCGAAGACCTTTCCCAGCTCATCCATGACCTGCGCTGTATAAACCCGGGCGCCAGGATCGCGGTCAAACTGGCCGCGCAGGCGGGCGTCGGAACAGTCGCGGCAGGCGTCGCAAAGGCTGGCGCTGATTGCATCATCGTCTCGTCCAGCGACGGAGGGACAGGAGCTGCACCTCTTTCATCTCTCGATTATGCCGGCAGTTATTGGGAAGCTGCGCTCCCGGAGATCCGCCAGGTCCTCGCGATGAACAGCCTCGACTTGAACACGGTCATACAGGTGGATGGCCGCTTGCGCACCGCGCGGGATGTCGTTATCGCAGCCATTCTGGGCGCGCGCGAATTCGCGTTCGGGACGGCGGCACTCATTGCGATGGGCTGCATCGCGTGCGGGCGGTGCCATCTGGGCAAATGCCCAGTCGGTATTGCAACACAAGAGCCTGAATTCAGGGCAAAATTCAAAGGCCGCCCCGAACATCTCATTGCATTTTTCAAGTTCCTGGCTGAAGATGTGCGCAAGATTCTCGCTTCGCTCGGCGCGAAAACCATCGATGAAATTCTTGGGAAATATGAACTTCTCGATTTTTCGGGACGAGCATCCACCGCGAGAGAAAAAACACTCGATTTCGATCACATCAAAGAAGCCCTCGAAATCGCGCGGCGCTATCCTCTTGTTGAAGAGCACGACATCGGCAGCGAAGAGACGCCTGCAATTCCGCTTCCCGAAGCAGGTTTGCGCAATTTCCGTCCAGAAAAACGCCAAGATTTTTCAATTTCAGAAGCTGAAGCCGCCCTCCTACAAAAATGCGCTCGACTTTTTCAAGAAAGAGAATCAAGTAGCCGCCTCGAATTTTCCCTGCCAATCCGCAACTCCGACCGCTCCGTGGGTGCAGCTTTGAGCGGCGAGATCATTCGTGCAGGACTCAACCTCGAGCCAGATACGGTTTCGGTCACCTTCCGCGGGACGGCCGGCCAGAGCTTTGGAGCATTTCTTGCGCAGGGGGTCCTTTTCCGGCTTTTCGGAGAAGCGAATGACTATCTTGGCAAAGGGCTTTCCGGCGGGCGGATCATCGTGCGCCCGCGCCGCGAATCGCGCTGCCAGCCTGAGCACAATGTCATCGCGGGCAACGTGTGCCTCTATGGTGCAACGGCTGGCGAAGTGTTCCTGAACGGCAAGGTCGGCGAGCGCTTCTGCGTCCGGAATTCGGGCGCGCTCGCGGTTGCCGAGGGCACAGGCAACCACGCCTGCGAATACATGACTGAAGGTATTGTCGTCATTTTGGGGAAAACCGGTATCAATTTCGGGGCGGGAATGACGGGTGGGGTCGCCTATGTCTTCGATGAGGACCAGCTTTTCGACACACGCTGCAATCTTTCTGATGTCGATATCGCAGCGGTTGCCAGCGCAGAAGATATCGACCAACTGCGCACGATTATCGAGCGCCATCAGAATCTCACCGGCAGCCCGCGCGCCAAGCTGATGCTTTCGGAATGGGACTCGTACCTGCCGCTTTTTCTGAAAGTCGTGCCGCGGTAAAATTTAAAAAAAGGGGTCTGACCCCTTTTTTTAAATTTTCGGAGGCCGGCGCGCTTTTTAAGTAAAAAGAGGGTCAGACCCCCTTGTAACAGGGCGCCTTGCGCGCCTTCACTGCCCGCTCGAACGCAAGCCCGATCCGGAACAGCACCTCCTCTGAGTGCGGCACGCCGAAAACCGAAAGTCCTATCGGGAGCTCACCCACGAAGCCCGCCGGCACGGTGATGTGCGGGGCCGCTGCAATGGCAGCGAGCGAAGTATTCCCTCCAACATAGTGATCCCCGAGCACATGGTCGGTCTTCCACGCGGGTGAATTCGAAGCCGCGACAATCGCGTCGAGCCGATATTTCGCGGTGAACGCGCTGATTCCCTTTTCTTTTTCGAAAGCGCGACACAACGCGAGCGCGTTTTTATATTCGGGTTCTTCGAGCGAGCCTTTCCCGGCTGCCTCGATGAGGATTTCCTGCGCAAAATGCGGCATGGCGGTATCCGCATGGGCTGTATTGAACGCGATGATATCTCGCAGGGTTCTAGGCCATGGGGTCGAGACTGAGTCAGCGCGCGCTGCCACATACCGCGCCAGATATTGCTCGATTCCATATTTAAACTCGTATAAAAGCACCTGATATTCAGCCTTTTGCACTTCCTCGTCCGGCTCGATGTCGACCGGCACAATCTCCGCGCCAAGGTTCTCGAGCGCAGCAATCGATTTTTTCATTATGTCTTCGACTTGCGGCAAAAAACGCGAAAGCTTCTCCGCGTACCCCAGACGCATGCTTTCGAGCGGGCGCGCTGCCAAATTGCCGCCCAAAACACCAGAATAATCCCTCCCCGACATCGCCTCGAGCAGCACAATCGCATCTTCGAGCGTCCGCGCCATCGGCCCCGCCGTATCCTGCATGAACGAAATCGGAATAATGCCTTCCGCGCTCACAAGACCGCCTGTCGGCTTGATACCTGCAATGCCATTGATCGATGCGGGCGAAATGATCGATCCATCAGTCTCTGTCCCCACCGAGAGCGCACATAGATTCGCGCTCACCGCTACCGCGGACCCCGAACTCGACCCGCTCGGATTGCGCTCGAGCACATAAGGATTCTTTGTCTGCCCGCCTTCGCTGCTCCAGCCCGAGCTCGAATGTGTGGAGCGAAAATTCGCCCACTCGCTCAAATTCGCCTTGCCTAGAATCACTGCACCTGCCTCGCGAAGCTTTGCGACAAGCGGCGCATCCTCAGGCGCCAGAAAACCATGCAGCGCCTGCGAGCCCGCAGTCGTCGGCATTTGGTCAGCGGTATTGATATTGGCCTTGAGCACCACGGGAATGCCATGCAGCGGCCCGCGCACGATTCCTGCGCGCCGCTCCCTGTCCCTCTCCTCGGCGATCGAACGCGCCTCGGGGTTCAGATAGAGAATGGACTGCAAAGCCTGCCCTTCACAGTCAGATCCCGCCCCTGGGCAGTCGAGCGCCGCAATGCGTCCCAAATAATAGTCGACAAGCTGAGCCGAGCTGAGCCTCCCCGCCCCGAATTCCCTCTGGAAATCCCTGAGCGTGTATTCTTCGCAGGTGTCGGGGATGCCTGGCGCCCGCCCTTGCCCGCCCCGTATTGATAAGCGTTTCCTATTCATGAATGCGATTATAGCGTACCGTGCCAGATACGCACCACACGCGCATCAGAAAATTTAAGAAAGGGGGTCAGACCCCCCTTTTAAAAATTGAATAAATAATTCAAAAAATTTCATTTTTATGCTTGACACCATAGTTTCGCTTAGTAATAATACTGAAACAAATATTTCGCAGCGCGTCCGGCAACTCTTTGTCGAAATTTGAAATTGGAGGCTTATGGCAATGATCCTGGGGAAAATCAAAGAAACACTCCCTCGCATGTCTCCCAATTTCCGAAAAATTGCCTCATTCATCCTCGATAACGACAACAATGTCGCCTTTACTTCAATTTATTCGCTTTCCGAGGCTCTGGATATAAGCACCGCCACCCTTGTCAGATTCGCGAAAAGCCTCGGCTACAAAGGATATCAAAGCTTCAAGAAAGACCTTCAGGAAGAAATCCAGCACCGCCTCCAGCCATACGACAAAGTGAGCTTATCAAAACTCGGCACCCTCCCCGAGGAAAAGCGCCTTCAGAAGCTCATACAGAATGAATACAACAATTTGCGTAGCACACTGAACAATCTCCAGCTGAAGGATTTTGAAACAATGATCGGCGCGGTGCAGAGCGCCCGCAGAATTTTCATTGCGGGCTTCGGTATCACACGCCATTTCGCCCAAATCTTGCAGACTACCTTTCTAGCAAGCCAGGGAAAAGATGTCTTTGTCATAACTGGCTCAGTTTCCGATTACTCTCCTCAGCTGAAAAGCTTTGGCGCAGGCGACATCATGTTCCTCATGACCTTTCCGCCCTATTCTGCCGAAGTCAAGCATGTCGCCAGCGTCGCAAAAGAAAGAGGCGGCTTTCTCTGCCTCTTTACCGATTCGGCGAGCTGCCCTGTCTATTCCAAAGCCGATGTCGTCATAAAATGCACAACAAATTCGCTCCTTATGTCGAATTCGTTTGTCGGCCTTGTTTCAGTCATTCATGTGTTCATCCATATGTTGCTGCTCTCCTCGGAAAATGGCGGAAAAAACATACGAAACGGACTCGAAATGGAAAAAATGGGCTATTCCATCATCGCAGATGCAGGAGAACAATCATGCTCGTAATCCAAAATGCGGAAGTGTTTTCGCCAGCGCCTCTTGGCAAGCTGGATATCCTTGTTGGCGGCGCAAAAATCCTCGCCATGGAACCGCATATCGATCCAGCTGTGCTTCCGGGTGAGACAGAAGTGCTCGACGCACGAGGGATGCTGCTCGTCCCAGGCTTTATAGACGGGCATCAGCACTTTACCGGCGGCGGCGGGGAGGGCGGATTCCAGACACGCGTTCCTGAACTCACTATTTCCATGAATTTCAGCAACGGCGTTACGACCGCAGTCGGTCTTCTGGGAACCGACTCCCTCACTCGCTCTATTGAGAACCTCTATGCCAAAACCCAAGCCTTCAATGCCGAAGGCATGACCGCCTTTATGCTCACTGGCGCGTACTGGCATCCTTCTCCCACGCTTACCGGCTCTGTCGCGCGCGACATGGTTTTCCTTCAGCCGGTGATTGGCGTCAAACTTGCGCTCGCCGACTCGCGCGGGCCGCATATCGATGCAAAAGACTTGGCTGCCCTTGCTTCTGACGTGCAGGTCGCCGCACTCGTCGCAAACAAACCAGGCATTATCACCGTTCATACCGGCATACGGGCACAGGGCCTCGATCTCATTTTTGAAATTGTCGAACAATTCGAAATCCGGGCAAGCATTTTTGTTCCCACCCACATCAACCGCAAGGGCGGCAAGCTTACCAGCCAGGCACTTGCGCTTGCAGAAAAGGGCTGCGTCGTCGATGCCACCTGCTCCCAGGCGCCGCTCGAGCCGGATTCTCCTCGCCTTACCGCCGCGGATTTCGCTTGCATGGCAAGGGACAACGGCCTATTGGGGCAGGTCTCCTTCAGTTCCGATGCGGGCGGCTCCATGCCGATATGGAACCAGGATCGCAGCCGCATCATCGGCATGGGGGTCGGCATGCCTTCTTCCCTCCTGTTCGAGCTCGACCTCCTCGTGAATAAAAAAGGAGTGCCCCTCGAGCAAGCCCTCATGCCTCTGACCACCACGCCCGCGCGCATCTACGGCCTTGAAAACAGCAAGGGCGCGCTGCGTGTCGGCATGGATGCAGATTTGCTCACCATCGACCCCGCTTCGTTTGAAATCCGCGATGTCGTCGCACTCGGCTCGGTTGCCGTCAGAAACAAGATCGTCGAGAAAAAAGGATATTTTGAGCATGGCAGTGACAAATCAACTCATGCATGAGGACGAAATCCTCACAATAAAAGACTTGTCGCTCAGTTTTCCTGGATATCATGGCTATACCCAGGTGCTGCACAATGTGTCCTTTTCAGTCAAAAAGGGCGAAACGCTCGCTATTGTTGGAGAATCCGGTTCCGGGAAAACTGTCACCATGCGTCGGGTCATGCAATTGCTCGCCAACGTGCGCACCGACTCAGGCCGCATTCTGCTCCGAAAACGCGATGGCACTGTTCTCGATATCACCAACATCAGCCACAAAGACGCAACCAAAATCCGAGGTACCGACCTTTCCATGATCTTCCAGGAGCCGATGACCTCGCTCAATCCGGTTTTCACTATCGGCGATCAGCTTCTCGAAGCTGTGCTTATACATCAGCGCATTTCAAAAGCCCAGGCGATGCAGAAAGTCATGGAGCTTCTTGAACTGGTCCGTATCCCCGACAAGGCCCGACGCGTCAACGATTATCCCTTCCAGCTCTCGGGCGGCATGCGCCAGCGTGTCATGATTGCAATGGCACTTGCATGCAATCCGCAGGTTCTTATCGCAGACGAACCGACAACCGCCCTCGATGTGACAATCCAGGCCCAGATCCTCGCGCTTATACAATCACTGCAAGAAAAACTGCATATTTCGGTCGTGTTTATTACCCATGATATGGGTGTGGTTGCGGAAATCGCTGATCGCGTCGTAGTGATGTACCAAGGGCAGGTTGTGGAAGAAAATGATGTGCATTCGGTGTTCTCGTCGCCATCCCACCCGTATACTCAAGCCCTTTTGAAAGCTGTGCCCAAATTGGGTTCGATGACTGGCAGGCCTTTCCCTGCGACCCTGCCCATTCTTGAAATGTCAAAAGAATTGAGCAGAAAGCCTGGCGATGCCGCTCCCCAAGAAAAGACCATCGATACTGCTGATTATACAAAACCGCCACTCTTGCAAGTCAAAAATCTTACGACCCACTTTATCGCTGACAAGACATTCTTCGGCCGCACCACCCATGTGGTCAGAGCCGTTCAGGATGTCAATTTCGACCTCTTCGAAGGCGAGACGCTCGGCGTCGTCGGCGAATCAGGCTGCGGAAAATCGACAACCGGATATTCGGTTCTGAAACTGGTGCCTGCGCAGGGCAAGGTTCTTTTCATGGGCAGCGACATCCTGACGCTCCCTGATTCAGAGTTGAAACATTACCGAAGAGATATTCAGTTCGTATTTCAAGATCCATACGCCTCGCTCAATCCACGCATCCGGATCGGCACCGCAATCGAAGAACCACTTGTCATCCACAACATCGGCACGCCCGAAGAGCGTAAAAAACGCGTCGAATACCTTCTCGATTGCGTAGGAATCCCCCGAAAACACAAGGACCGCTATCCGCACGAATTCTCCGGCGGGCAGCGCCAGCGCATCGCCATCGCGCGAGCACTCGCTACCCAGCCCAAAATCATCATCGCAGACGAAGCAGTATCTTCGCTCGATGTTTCAATTCAGGCGACCGTGCTCAACCTCATGCTTGAGCTTCAAAAAGAATTCAAGCTGTCCTATCTCTTCATTTCGCACAACATGGCCGTCATCGAGCGCGTGAGCAACCGCGTCATGGTTATGTATCTCGGACATGTCGTAGAATCGGGCACTCGCATGCAGGTGTTCGAAAACCCCATGCACCCTTATACGAGAAAACTGCTAGCGGCAATTCCGGTGCCCGACCCGACCCGCCGATCCAATTTTGGTATGCTGAGCGGTGAGATTCCCAGCACCATCCATAGAATCGAGGATGCAACGCCCAGAATCGAATATATCGAAGTCGAGCCGGGGCATTTCGTTGCATCGACTAAGGAAGGAATTAGCTTTGGCGCCTGACCGTCGGTCAACGCCAGAAGTCTATATATTTTATCTTTCGAGGAGGCTTACGATGAAAGCAAAACATCTGGTACTTGCGCTGATGATGGTACTCATCATCTCTGCAATACCCCTGTTTGCGGCCGGAAAAGACATTATCTACGCATCGGATTCCACAACCAAAACGCTGGATCCGCACGATACATCCGATACATATTCCGGCGCTATCGAACGGGCAATCTGCCAGGGACTCTTGGGATTCGACAAAAATATGAACATAATCCCTTTGCTTGCCGAATCATACACTTACAACGACAGCGCAACCGAATTCACATTCAAACTGCGCAAAGGCATAACCTTCCATGATGGTGCTCCCTTCAATGCACAGGCAGTCAAAGTGAATATCGATCGCCTCATGACAGGGAAATATGTGCGAAGCAGTCTCATGGCTCCGGTGAAAGAAGTAAAAATCATCGATGACTACACCGTCAAATTCATTCTGAAAGAGCCATTTGGCGCATTCCTGAATGCCCTCGCCCATCCAGGAGCCTTGATGCTGAGCCCCAAAGCCTTGCAGGAATATGGCGATGATGTAAGCAAGCATCCTGTCGGCACTGGTCCATTCATGTTCAGCGAGATGGTATCTGGAAGCTATGTGCTCATAAAGAAAAATCCCAATTACTGGCGCGGCACAGTCAAAGTCGATTCTATCAAGTTTGTACCAATCCCTGAAAATGGCTCTCGTGTTGCCATGCTGAGAGCAGGCCAAGCCCAGTACATCTACCCGATGCCTGCCGAGCTTCTCAAGCTTGTCGAAAACGATCCTAATATCGATGTGATCAAGCAGCCCTCGATTATCGAGCGCTACCTCATTCTCAACACCAAGTCCAAACCGCTCTCCGACGAACGGGTCCGCCAGGCAATCAACTATGCGCTCGACAAAAAAGCGATCATCAACATTGCATGGGGCGGTGCAGCCACCGAAGCTGATTCTATATTCCCCTCTACACTGCCATTCTTCAAAAAACAGGGACCATGGCCTTACGACCTCGGCAAAGCCAAAGAGCTCATGAAAGAAGCCGGATATCCCAATGGTTTCAAGGTTACCTTCCTGACCCCGAACGCGAGCGCTCGTCTAAGAGCGACACAAATGGCCCAGCAGCAGTTGCAGGCCATCGGCATCACTGGCGAGATCCAGTCGATGGATATTGCGAGCTTTTACGATATGCTCGCTAAGAATAAACTGGAAACTGTTGGTGACAAGCCATTCATCGCATTTGGCGGCTGGTCTTCGTCCACAGGAGATGCCGACTGGGCAACCCGCCCGCTTATCTCTACGGAAGCCTTCCCGCCGAACATGTCCAACTATGGTTTCTTCGAAGACAAGACCGTCGATAATCTCATCAAAGCAGGTCTGACCACAGCTGATCCGAAAGTCCGAGCGAACGCCTATGCCCAGCTTCAGGATTATGTATGGTCAAAAGCCCCATGGGGCTACTTGTTTGTAGATACCCTTATCGCGGCTAAGTCGAAAAACATCAAAGGCATCTACCCGATGGCAGATGGTGCATTCACTGTAGAAGAAGCAGAGATTGTACAGTAATTTATGCTGAAATATTTCATTCGAAGGTGTTTATCCATCCTTCCGGTCCTGCTGGTTGTCTCGATATTGGTCTTCTTGTTTGTGCATTTGCTGCCCGGCGATCCTGCCCGCATTATGGCAGGCCCCGATGCGGACGAGGCAACCATCAACAGGGTCCGTACCGTTCTTGGACTCGATAAATCGCTTCCTGAACAGTACCTGAACTACATGGGTCGCTTGTTCAGGGGCGATCTTGGTAAAAGCCTGCGCAGCAAGCTGCCAGTAGCCCAAGAAATTGCTCTGCGATTTCCGCCCACATTGTACCTAGCGCTTGCAAGCATGGTGTGGTCGATATTATTTGGCGTCCTGTTCGGAGCATATGCTGCAATGCATCGAGGGAAATGGCAGGATTACACGGCGATGCTGGTGGCGGTTTCAGGAATTTCGATGCCGCAGTTCTGGCTGGGCTTACTGCTTATGCAGCTATTCGCTGTACACTTGGGATGGCTCCCGGTAACGGGCTTCACCGGCAAATTCAAAGAGCTGATCCTGCCTTCCCTCACGCTGGGCGCAACGGTTGCTGCCATCATCGCACGGTTCACACTCTCATCGTTTCTGGACGTCCTCCAGGAAGAATACATCAACACTGCGCGCGCAAAAGGACTCTCCGAGCGCGTCGTGATGTGGAAGCATGCATTTCGTAACGCCCTTATCCCCGTGGTGACGATGGTCGGGCTCCAGTTTGGCTTTTTGCTCGGCGGCTCGGTTGTGGTAGAAACGGTTTTTGCGTGGCCAGGCCTTGGGAGATTCATGATCGAATCGGTGAGCGTGCGCGATTATCCAGTTCTGCAGGCGCTCTTATTGTTGTACTCGTTCCAGTTCGTCGTAATAAATCTCCTGATCGACATGCTGTATGCGGTAATCAATCCGGAAATTCGGTATAAGTAGGATTAGACCATGGCAGAGAAAACAATTACACCATTTATGATTTTCTGGCAGAAATTCAAAAAACAGAAATCCGCTATGGTAGCCGGAATATTCATATTCTTTCTCATACTAGCCGCAATTTTCGCGCCATTTATCGCTCCATATGATCCCTACGCGATCGATTACGGCAATGCTATGATGCCGCCAAGCCCCCAGCACTGGGCAGGAACCGATATCTATGGCCGCGATATTCTGAGCAGAATCATCTACGGCGCGCGCATTTCGCTGACCGTTGGCATTTCCTCAGTCACAATAGGTGCAATAGTCGGTGTCAGCCTTGGCCTGATCAGCGGATTTTTCGGGGGATTCCTGGATGAAATAATCATGCGCAGCGCCGACGTACTCTTCGCATTCCCGGGAATTCTGCTCGCCATCGCCGTTGTTGCGATACTTGGGCCAGGACTCGTGAACGTCGTCGCGGCTGTTGCAATCTTCAGCATACCGACCTTTGCGAGAATCGTTCGCAGCAACACCCTGTCGCTCAAAGAGAGCCTCTATGTCCGCGCGGCCAGAAGCATGGGAGCATCAAACAAGCGAATCATGTTCGTCCACATCATGCCGGGCACCCTCAGCGGAGCCATCGTGTATTTCACGATGCGCATCGGAACATCAATCCTCACCGCTTCATCCTTGAGCTTCCTCGGCCTTGGCGCCCAGCCCCCCACTCCCGAATGGGGCGCCATGCTCGCCGAAAGCCGCGATTATATCGGCGTAGCCGACCACCTCACCATTTTCCCGGGCATCGCTATTTTCCTGACGGTGCTCGCCTTCAATATCTTTGGAGATGGTTTGCGCGCGGCGTTTGATCCGAAATTGCGATAACTTCACAAGGCTTGAGATGAGCGCGCCTGCCCTTGACCTCGGCTCGCACACAAGGTACGTTTTCCATGCAATGCATGCAGACATTTCGCTTGCGCACCCATTCATGCGCTCTCGAGCGCCGCATTGCGCATCAAGGAGGATTTTTATATGAAGAGGATACTGCCCATCGCCGCGATTTTTTTGCTTTTTGCGCTCATCCCTGTTATCGCCCAGACCGAAGCCGAGCTCAAAGCAACCTACGAAAACGCCGTCAAGCTCGCCGCTGCCGCCCCGCAGGACTACACCCTCAACTGGCAAGCTGCCCGAGCCGCGCGCAAATACGGCGATTATCTGGTTAAAAACGAAGTGCCCGGCTGGAAGGACACTGCCCGCGCTGCAGCAAAAGAAGGAATGAAATACGGTGAAATCGCCTTCAAGCTCAACCCGACCGGCATCGAAGGCTGGTACTGGTACGGCCTCTGCGTCGGCACCTATTCCGACTGCGTAAGCGTCCTTAAAGCGCTAGCAGAAGGACTTAAAGGCAAGACCCAGATGGGCTTCGAAAATGCCTATAAATTTGACAAAACCTACGATAACGGCGGGCCGATCCTTTCGCTTGGCCGCTTCTGGCAGGTTTTGCCGGGCATCGCAGGCCAAGACCGCAAAAAAGCCGAACAGCTTTTCAACGAATATATCGATCTCTTCGGCTCCAGCCCCGACGCAAACAGCGACGTCTGGTATTTCCGCGGCCAGCTCTACAAAGATACAAACCGCGCTGCCCTCGCCAAAGCCGACCTCGAAAAAGCCGCCGCGATGGGCAACAAGGACGCGCAGAAGTTGCTGGGGGAGATGAAATAGGAATTAAAAAAGAGCCTCCTGTAAATGGCCGCAGGGCCATTTCCCTTAGCAATAAAGATAGCTCGGTAAAATTTGGAGATAGCATGTGCAGCCTTATAAAGACTGCAAGGCGCGCATGCAAAATATTCCGCTAATCCTTAGCTGAATTTCACAAAAATGTTGGTACCTCAGTTGGCAATTTCCCAGCCAACCCCTGCATCTTGTGAATCGATTTTTATAACGTCCGAATCAGGTGTCGCATGATCGAACACTACGAAAGTGTGGACCACTTCATGCTGAGCTATCGGCGCATAATGCCATGTCCCCGGATTCAAAATGACTGCTGTCCCTTTTCTCACAAGAAATGCTTTTACAGAATCATAATCCATTTCATTGTGCTGGCTATTTTTGCTCAGCCCTAGAACAAGGAGTACATCATTTTCCACAGGGATGAGCGTTTCGCCCGTTCTGGTATGGCATTCAAAAACAGTTGACAGCGATTGTTTCTGCGGGTAGCTCTCTACCATACAAATAGAGCATTTGTTCTGCGATTCAATAATGCCAAGCTTGTTCCAGAATTTGAACTCAGGAGAATTGTAATCGGGCTGCCTGTTGTTAACAGAAACACAAACACCCATCACCAAACCACTCTCACCATTGAGTACATTGTAGAGCGCTTCTTTATTCCAGACGAAAATTATAATGTATTCAGCATCTTTAGCTGCTTCTGCGGGCGAGCTAAAATATTTTCCACCTGCCGCGATCAATTCCTGGGCATTTTCGCGTGTTCTGTTATAGCAATGAACCGTATGACCTTTCGACAGAAGTGTCAGGCCAATACCTGTCCCCATTATTCCTGTTCCGATAACCGCAATATTCATCTTGCCTCCTTTTTGGCAGCTCATTATGCCAAAACAAAATCATGCATAGCTTTGACCAGTATGTACAAGGCGCTTCCTCCTGCATCCTGAAGCCCTATAGTTTTTTCTCTAAAGACAGCTGCCTTACCATGTTGGGCTATCATACTTTTTGTAGCCTCGAGGGCCTTTCCCGCCGCATCGAGTGCATACCGCATCGCCACAGCAAGCGATTCATTCTTTTCCGCGGAAGCCGAAAAGGATTTGGCAACAGGCGCAGCCACATCGAGAATTGTCTTGTCTCCCTCTGCCGCTTTCCCCCGATCAGCAATTCCTTTTGAAAATGCCAGCCAAAAATCGGCCATTTCTTTTGTGCCAATTCTCTGCGCATTTTCGATGGCCTTTCCTCCCCTCATGAATCCAGTCGCCATAAGAGTCCCCATGGTCGAAGGCGCAGCCCTGGATATGGCAATCCCCGCCATCGCAAGTGTCTGCCCCAAATTCGACGAATTACTCGCCTTGACCGATTCATGCGCCGCCGAGAATGCTTTGCTCATTGTAAGCCCGAGATCGCCGTCGCCAGTCTTGCTGTCGAGATCTATGAGGAATTCTTTATTGCGCTCGAATGATTCTTTAATGCTGAAAAACAGCGGCTCAAGATGTTCACGCAATAATGCTTCCATTTTTTCATCCTTTACAGCTGCTTCTGGCTGAAAAACGGAGTAAATGCAGGAGCAGCTATCAGTCTCTTCAATTCCTCATCGAGCCTGCACAGCGATATCGAAGCTCCCGCCATTTCCATCGACGTTGCAAATTCTCCGACATATACATGAAATACTTTCAAACCTTCTTCCTCGAGAATGTGCAAGGTTCTTCTGGCAAGAATATACAGCTCTTCTTTCGGAGTAGCGCCCAGTCCATTTATAAGGACAGCTGCTTCATTGTTCTTTTCAAATGGTAGATCTTTGATGATGGGATAGACCATTTCATCCACAATCTTGTCGGCAGGCAGCAGTTTGCCTCGCCGGATACCCGGCTCTCCATGAATGCCCATCCCTATTTCCATCTCATCATCGCCAATCGTAAAAGAAGGTTTCCCGACTTCAGGAACGATACACGGCGTAAACGCTACACCCATTGTCCGCACATTCGCTTTCGCCTTTTCAGCAACCCTCTTTACCTCTTCAAGGCTCATCCCTTCCGCTGCTGCAGCTCCTGCTGCCTTATACAGGAAAAATATCCCTGCAACGCCTCTTCGCTTGTTTTCCTCTCCCTTGATTGCAGATGCCACATCATCATTTCCGACAACCGTCGCTGTCTTTATCCCTTCGATATCCGCCATCTCGGCTGCCATATCGAAGTTCAGGATATCTCCAGTGTAATTGCCATAGAGATAAAGAACACCTGCGCCTTGCTCAACAGCTTTTGTCACCTCAAGTATCTGCTCTGAGCTTGGCGACTGGAATACGCCTCCAACTGCGCAGCCATCCAGCATTCCCTCTCCCACATACCCCAGAAACAGCGGAAGATGCCCTGATCCGCCCCCGGTCACAATCCCTACTTTGCCTTTTACAGGTTCTTTCCTTACATAGCATCGCAGATCGTTTGCAACAAACATCACTTGCTGCGGATGCGAAGCGTAAATGCCCTCAAGCATCTCATCGACAAAGTTTTCTGGCTTGTTAATGAATTTTTTCATTGAGCTACCTCCTCAGCACTCTGTGGAATTCATGAATCCATTCTTCAAGACCCATAAGCTTCATCAGCCAAGAAGTCTTGAGGATCATCGAGTCTATTTGGCTTTCTTCTTGAAAATTCCAATCATTAATGGCCAAGTAAAAGATAAAATTGATAAAAGAATAAGTACCAGGCTAATTGGGCGGGTTAAGAATACCGACCAGTCACCATTATGTATTATTAATGCCCTCCGCAGGTTTGGTTCGATGATTTTTCCCATGAGAATCCCCAGAATGAGTGGACCTATGGGGAATTTCATTCGCCTAAGGAAGAACCCAAGAACACCACTGATAATGGTAATATATACATCAGCTATCGAATTGTTTATGGCGTAACTGCCAACCACACAGAGCAGGACGACTGAAATCCAAATAATTTCTTTAGGGATGTCGAGGATTCTATATGACAACTTCGTGGTAATGAGCCCGACTATCAAAATCAGGATATTCGCAAACACCATCAGAATGATGATAGAATAAACGAAAGAAATGTTGTCCTGGAACAATCTTGGACCTGGAACTAGACCATACATCATCAAGGCACCGAGCAACACCGCAGTCACCGAATCACCAGGGATGCCCAATGTGAGCATCGTCGTTATAGCCCCACCGATGACCCCGTTATTCGCAAATGATGTGGCTGCGATGCCTTCTATAGATCCCTTTCCGAACTCCTCTGGCTTCTTCGATACGCGTTTTGCAGTATCCCAGCAGATCAGGGAGGCAATATCCCCACCCGTACCAGGGAGAACTCCAATAAAAGGACTGATTACGGCAGCGAGCAAGGTTCCAGGGATAGTCCTCTTGATCTCGCTCCAATTGGGAAATATCCTTGAAAGCGATACCTTATCTGCCTCCATCGTGGTACGCTTTGACTTTTCATTCTGCCAGATCTGATCCAGTATTTCCCCTATGCCGTATATACCAATCATAATCGATATAAATGATATGCCATCGATCAGTGAATTCATGCCGAAAGTAAACCTCATAAAGCCTTCCATGGGGTCCATACCGACTGTCGCGATGAGCATGCCAATAACGCCGATTATCAATCCTTTCAGAATCGATTTCTGAGATACACTGACCATGAGGCTGAGACCGAACAGACCGACCGCACAATATTCCGTCGCTTCGAATTTGAGGGCGAACCTCGCAAGAGGAAATGCCAAGAGGTACAAGACTACTGTGGACACCAGCCCTCCAAGCACGGAATAAATAGTATTGATTCCAAGGGCCAAGCCTGCATTGCCCCTTCGTGCTAGCTGGTATCCGTCAAAGGTCTGAGCGATGGAAGCGGGAGTGCCTGGGATATTGATCAAAATCGCGCTTATACCCCCCGCCCATATAGCGGAATTGTAAACGCCTAGCAACATCGCGAAGCCAGCGCTCTTGTCCAGCCAGAAAGTGATAGGTGTCAGCACAGCCACTGCCATGGTCGCGGACAAGCCCGGAAGTGCACCGACTACAATCCCCGCGAGAACCCCTAAAAAAAGGAACAGCAGAACATGGGGCTGTAAAATAGAGATTAGCGCCTGCAACATTTATTCCCCTCCTCTACATTAACATCACATGCAAGCCATTTTTGAATATAAGAAATAGAAAAATTGGCAATACCACCATCAATATGACGCTTGTCCTGATTTTCATCCTAAATACAAAACACAAGACAGCCACTAGCAGAGGAGAGGTGATCAAAAACGGAACTTTATTCCACATCAAGCCGTACAAAATAATAAATGCCGCCACAATGAGTAGATCGAAAAGATTTTTTCTCTTTTCCTTTTCCAAATAGAAATATCTTTCGCCGGACCTATTCAAAAAGCCAATTATTATCTGGAGTACAGACAATCCGGCCAGAATGCCTGCGAGCAGGCGCGGGAAAAAAGCAGAACCCAGCGTATTTTTCGAGATAACCGGCATTTTCTCCGTTTCAACGAAAATGAAAATGCAGAAAATCAACAGCAAAACACCGATGACAATGTCTGCATATTGGGCCTTGCCTGCATTTTTAGTTTGCATATTCATCCCCTGCCGACGCTCACTTGAGCATCTCGGAATATTTATCGCGAAGCATATCCAGTTGCTCATACAGAGATTTCTCTTCCGCCGCGGTAAGATCCAGATGCGGCCGTCTCATGTAGCTTTTCTGAAAACCTCTATATACCAGTCCGGATTTGAAATAGGCCATATTTGCGCCATGCTTCAGCACATTGCAGTATAATGTTGCGATTTTTTGGTATTCCTTGGCCTTTTTGTAATCACCGGCCACATAACTCTCATATACTTTTACGAACGGCTCAGGGTACACGCAGGAAATCCCTGAAACCGTTCCAGAACATCCCATGAACAGAGCCGGCAGAAAGCATCTGTCAGTCCCCTGCAGGACCGAAAAATCTTCTTTTATATTTAAATAATCATAAGTCAGAAGCATATCGCTATTTGAATACTTCACACCAATAACATTCGAGCTCTGCTCGGCGACATTTCTCGCGATATCTGCCGTGAGCATATTCCCGGAGAGCTGTGGGATATTGTAAAGGTACATCGGAAAATCCGAAGAGACACTTGAAGCAATAGAAATGAAATATTTCTCGATCTCTCGAGCATTAGCCGAAAAATACGCTGGAGTAATACATGCGATATAATCCGCGCCAGCGCTTTCGGCATGTTGGGCCAATTCGATAGAATCCTTTTCGCTCATAGCTCCAACATGAATGCAGACATCTATACGCTTATTAACTACCTTGACCACTTTTTCCGTAAGTTTCTTTCTTTCTTCCAGCGTGAGCTTGAACATTTCGCCTGTCGTTCCCGCCACGAATACTGCGTTTACCTTCTTCGAAATCAAGAACTCCAGGAGCTGCTCAACAAATGGAAAATTGACATTGTCGTTTGAATCGAAAGGAGTGATCATAGCTGTTACAACACCAGACAACGAACGCTTCATAGAATCTCCTAATAATTTTTGCCAAAGATTGAAAGCCGAACAGGAATAGGCGGCTTATTTCTTATGCTTATAAATTCATTATAAAAGCACGATTCATGCTGCTTCCGTGCCATCTTGCAGTAGAAACAGCATGAATCACCGTTAATTTTTAGCAATAGCGGATTTATTTAATCCAGCCAGCATTCTTAATGAGCGATTCCAATTTCTGCCATTCAGATTTGGCAAATTGGGTGACTTTTATGCTATCCATCGGATTGTCGGCGACAAGGTACCTCTGCATGCAGAAATTCTGGTACGCTTCCGATTTATAGGTCTCCATCACGATGGCCGATATTTTGCTCACAATCTCGGGCGGCAGATTCTTGGGACCAGCGATGACTCCCCATCCACCATGTACCAGATCATAGCCTTGTTCTTTGCACGTCGGGATCTGCGGGAGGAATTTTGCTCGCTGTTCCGTCATCAAGCCAAGAACTTTGAAGTCGCCATTGACGATCTGAGAGATGAACTCTCCCGGCGCATTCGTCACAAGATCCACAGAACCCTGTAACAAAGCAAGCGCCGCATTCGCGCCACCTTCATACGGAACGTACGTAAACGACACTCCATACTTCTGCTCGATCAGCCTGGCCGCCAACTCCCAATTGGAGCCGACTCCGGAAGTACCCACTTTCAGTTTTCCGGGATTGTTCTTCGCGTATTCCAGGAGTGACTTGATGTCGGTAAATCTGGTTTCTTTCGCCCGAATCGTAATGGTGGCAGGGACCTGAACCGCAAGCCCGAAAATGGTAAAATCCTCGATGAGGCTTATCGGGGCCATTCCAAGAGGCTTCCAGAAAAGACCTTCGATCGGTTCATAACCGATTGTATATCCATCAGCCTTTGCACGGGATACATACAGACCTGCGGCCGAACCTGTCGCGCCAACCCTGTTGGACGTTACCACGGGGATCCCCAGTTTTTTGCTGATAGCCTCAGCGAAAAAGCGAGCCGCGGTGTCCGAAGTTCCACCAGCTCCGAAGCCTACCACCATTTCCATTTGCTTATTCTTTTCTGGCCATTCGGTATCCTTACCGCTTTGCCCGAAAGCAAACATCGCGGCAAACAAAAGAATAGACACCAATACAAGAATCCTGCGTTTCATTAAAACCTCCTTAAAGTTTTAATAGTATTAATATTATCCTCCCGGTTTTTGAAAGTTGTCAAGATGTATTTAAAAAATTTTTATAGCTTCAAGCTTTTTATAAAATCTAATTGAAAGAGCTTTATATAAGTTTTTAAATATAATTACTATTTTATTTTATTACCACTTATAAGGAAATTTCATCTTCTGTCTGGCCATGCTCTTGGGTTCATTTTCTGATTCAAGAGAAAATGTTGAGCGCTTCTTCTCAGCAATGTCCTGATTGCCGTTCACAGCATAATTAAAATAATTAAAATTTTAAATTAAATTTGACAGCAATTGAATTATAGGATACAATATTACAAGGATAAATCAGAATTATGGCAGGAACTTTACAGGATATTGCTGACGCGGCAGGTGTTTCAATTGCAACTGTTTCTCTTGTGCTCAACGGCAAAGAGGGTATATCGGCGGAAACACGCCAGAAAGTAATGCAAGCTGCAGAGGCTCTCAATTACAGACCAAAAAAGCAACAGAGCCTCATGTCTGCCAATTCAAGAAATACTATCCAGTTCCTTAAAATCGCGATGCATGGGCATACAGTGAACCGTGACCATAATGTTTTCATCTCTGATTATATAGATGGAATGTTTCGGGAAGCCCAGCGCCAAGGTTACAAATTGGAAATAGCCAACATAAAGGGAGAATCGATAGACTATATTATCGATTCTCTGATTTCCAGGAAACCGGAAGGCGCTATTCTTCTCGGAACTGAATTTTCCCAGAACGATGTCATTGCGCTGAAGAGCATCGATTTCTGTCCAATCGTTGTTCTGGATACCTATTTCGATTACCTGGACCTCAATTTTGTGGACATGAACAACAGCGATGCTGTCTATAAAATCATTGAATACCTGGTATCATGCGGCTTCAGGAAAATTGGATTTATAAACAGCAATGTCCAGACGAGAAATTTTTATCTCAGAAAGCAGGCTTTTATAGGCTCGATGCAGGTGCTTGGCCAGAAAGTCGATGAAAATTATATTGTCGATGTGGATTCCACATTCAATGGCGCTTATAAAGATATGATGGTGCACCTATCAAGAGGAATCAAATTGCCGGAATGTTATTTTTGCGCGAACGATATTATGAGTTATGGTTGCATAAAAGCATTCAAGGAAAATGGCATCAGGATTCCGGAGGATCTGTCTATAGTCGGCTTCGACAATCTGCCAATGAGCGCTTCAATGGATCCGCCATTGACTACTATAGATGTCTCCAAGCAGAAAATGGGGCATTTTGCGGTCACACTTCTTGATGAGCTGATTCAGTCCCCTGAAAGGAAAAATTCTGTAAAAATTCTTGTCGGCTCGGACCTGATAATAAGAAAAAGCGTCGCACCCAAAATATAAGAGAATTTTTGTATAATGAGGGAGGAATGAAATGCCACGCTATTCAGTGATTCTAGGAAATCTCGGAAATACATGCGATCGTTTTCTTTCCGCCGGATACAAAGATCAGCCATCCAAAGAAATCATGATCCGACAGGCCTCGGAAATCGAGGGAGTCGAAGGTATCGAACTCGTGGGCAGCTGGGATATTGATTAATGCAATGCAGGAAATTGATAACCTGCTGGCAGAGGGAAAGGCTGTTGAATCTCAGAAATGGTTCAGAGAATTCATTTTCAGCTAGACTCCCTTAAAGAATAAATTGGAGATTGCCTCGCTGACGCGAAACTCGGTTTGAGCAGCATGCTGGCTCGCAGCATATTATATTGACCAGCCCCTCCTTGGCTTGTAGTCTTTCCTCATGCGCAGCATTGGAATCTATTATGCCTTCTGGACAAGGGAATGGGATGTAGATTTCTTCCCGTTCATCGAGAAAGTCAAATCGTTGGGTTTCGATCAGCTGGAAATCAATGGCGGAACTTTCGCCGAGATGTCGGCAGCTGAGCGGAAGCGCTTGGTGGACGAAGCCAAGCGATGTGGCATCGTGCTTTCCTATGGCATTGGGCTTACTGCGAATCACGATGTTTCTTCGCTTGATGAATCGGTCAGGCAGAGCGGCGTTCGTTTCATGCAGCAAATGATCGAGGCTGTGGGCGAGGCTGGCGGCGGCATGATCGGCGGCACGGTTCACAGTGCATGGCCCAGCGCGCTCCCCGAAGGCGCCACCGACAAGCGCCCGTATCTGGAACAGAGCAAAAAGAGCATGCGGGAACTTGCAAAGATCGCCGAAGACAATGAAGTCATCCTAAATGTCGAGGTCATAAATCGGTTCGAGCAGTATTTGCTCAATACATGCGAGGAAGCGCTCGCCTATGTTGAGGATATTCAGAGCCCGGCCTGTCGAATCCTGCTCGATACCTTCCATATGAATATTGAAGAGGATTCCATCGGCGGGGCTATCAAAATGGCAGGGGAACATCTCTCTGCGCTCCATCTCGGAGAAACAAACCGAAAACCGCCCGGGCTCGGCCGCATGCCGTGGAAAGAGATTCGCGAAGCGCTCGATTCAATTCATTTCGATGGGCCGCTTGTAATGGAACCTTTCATAACCAAAGGCGGGCAAGTCGGTCGCGATATTGCCGTCTGGCGCGATCTCATACCGAATCCGGATTATGACAGGCTCGCGCGCGATGCCGCGGCTTTTGTGCGCAAGACGCTTTGCGAATAGCACAGGCTATAGCTTACTCTTTTGTTGCCCTTATGCCACACGAATCTCTTACTACAAGCGTGCCTTGTATGTACACAGTAAGAGGGGGCATCAACGGATCTAATAGTCTATTCATCATCATCTTGACCGCGGTTGCTCCCAACTCATTGCATGGCTGACGGACAGTAGTAAGCGGCACTCTTAAATTGTGCGAATAATACACATCATCAAAACCGATAAGCCGCACATCCTTCGGGACATGTACTCCGATTTTTTGCAGGGTTCTCATGAGCGCTGCTGCGGTTTCATCATTACCGCACACTATGTTGCTAGCTCCTTTCGTGAGAATTTCGTTCTGCACAAAATCTACATCTCCCGGATCACCACAATGAACCAGATCTTTACTAAATTCTATTCCATAGTCCAAAAGAGCCGACTGAAACCCAATTTTTCTTTGCAAAAGTGTATATGAAGCAAAAGGCCTATATACATAATCCACTCTTGCGAATCCATGCTTTAAAAAATGTTCGGTCGCAATATATCCGCCATGGTAGTTGTCGATGCCGACAAGATCATGGCTAGTTCGCCGGTTGAACGGCTCATAATCAGTATCAATGAGCACAATTGGAATATGAGCGTCATCAAGCATCGCTGCAATTCTGACGTTAATGTCATGGAATTCAGGCGTAAGTTCCATAGGCGCAAAAAAAACTCCTGAAATTCCATTTTTTATAAATCTATTTATCATTTTTTCGAGGAGCTCTAGTGAAGGTATTGAACCAGATGAAATGCCGCCCCATATGAGCGAAAAATCATGCTCCTCGGATAATGAGGCTATTTGAGCACAAATGGGTTCAAAGATTTCTCCCTTACCAAGACTCGGAATTACAAGTCCCAGGAGCTTGTGCTGATTTGTTTGATTGCGCCTTGAAGAAACAAAGCTGCCCGAACCAATCTTTCGCGTAATGAGGCCTTCCTTTTTCAGCCTGTTCAGAGCTTTCGTAACGGTCGGGCGTGAAACTCCATATTGATTTGCTAGTTCATGCTCGGTAGGTATTCGATCTCCTTCGAGAAAGTGGCCTTCCTTTAGGGATTGCATAAGATCATTGTAAATGCGGGCATGCTTAGAAGATTTTGAGTGTCCCTTTTCATCTGACATAATTTTATTTTAAGATGAAAAGCGAGAAAGCGTCAATAAGAAATATGATATTTACAATTTATTTAAAATGCTATTATCAAACACATGCATAATCCTAAGCCCAAGAACCTTCACCAGCTTTGTGATTGTTATATCATTATCATTTAATTGAATAATAGAGCGAATAGAAGGCAATAATAAATAGTCTTCTCAGCTTGGCAAAATTTCATTTCATAAGGCAAAAAGCGCTAGCATGAAAAGGCTTTCAAAAATCAGCAAAATTAAACTTACAATTATGTTTACATTTGTTGATTTTTTCTTGACAACTGCCAAAATCCATTATACTCTGATTAATAAGCAGTTGGAGGTTTTGCATGAGCCGATATTCTGAACTTGTAAAAGCTGTAATAGAAGAAAACAGAAAGGTGCTCGAAGCCGTATCTGAATCAGAAATCAACAAGCTGATACATGAAATTGAAAAGGCAAAGACTATCCAGCTCTATGCAATGGGCCGGATGCAGGCTTCTATGCGCGGTTTCGCAATGCGTTTGAAGCATATGGGTTTTGATACCTATGTGGTCTTCGACACTACAACACCGGCAATCGGACCAGGTGATCTTCTCATTGTGAATTGCGGAGTTACCATTGTAGAACTCAATATTATCAAGCTTGCAAAACAAGCAGGAGCCCGTGTTTGTGTCATAACTGCACACCCTGAATTCGAGCAAGGCAAATTGGCGGATCTTACTGTCCTTGTTCCAGGCCAGATTTTTGGTACTGGTTCAGAAATCCCTTCTGTTCAGCCTATGGCTTCTCTTCTCGAACAATCACTATTCCTTTTTGAGGATATTATAGTGATGATGCTCATCGAAAAACGAAATGTTTCCCGCATAGAGATGCAAAATCAGCACACGAACCTCGAAGGTGTAATGGGAGAATTTGCCTGATTGTCAAAGTGAATGAATGGAGGCAAGGCATGAAAGATGGTGATGTCATTCAGATCGCCCACGTAGTACGCGATATCGATAAAACGATGAAGTATTATTGGGAAACCTTTGGAATTGGCCCATGGGATGTCTACACATTCAAGCCTGGCACAGTCCGTGACCAGATGGTTCATGGGAAACCCTCGGATATTGTCTATTTGGTTGCTGTAACCTGGCGGGGGGATGTTCAGTATGAGCTTATGCAGCCAGTCAAAGGAAGGAGCATCTACGATGAATGTCTCGAAACAAAAGGCGAAGGATTGCACCACATAAAGCTTTATTATAAAGACTGTCAGTCAGCTTTGAAGAAATTCAAGGAAAAGGGCGTTGAAGTCATCCAGAGTGGCAAAATCGACGAGGACGAGTTCTATTACCTCGATACGGAAAAAGCTCTGGGCTATGTGATCGAGATTGGAAACAACGGAGCTATAAGGGCTCCAGAAAGAAGGTATCCCGCATAATCATTCCCCGAGTATCCTGCACCTTTGATGGTGTAGTTATATGCATCGATGCATATTCAAGTACAAGGAGGTACACGAGATGAGAATGAGCAGAACTTCAAAAGCAATTATCATCGCTGTGGTAGTTGCAACAATGCTCTCGCCGGCTCTGTTCGCCCAAGCCAACAAGCCTTACACAATGGTGTCAATTCCAAAGCTTCGAGCCACCTGGTTTGATAGGCTAGAGGTCGGGCTGAAGAAAGCAGGCGCAGATTTCGGGCTGAAAGTCAGCCAACAAGCTCCTGCGGCTGCTGATGAAGCACAACAGGTCCGGCTGATCGAAGATGCAATAAACCAGGGCAATAATGCCATCCTGGTTGTTCCAAACAATGCGCAATCTATTGAGCCAGCATTCGCCCGTGCAAGAGCCCAAAAAATTGTAACCATTACCCATGAGTCGCCAAACCAGAAAAATGCAGATTTCGATATCGAAATGATTGACAATAAAGCATTTGGCGAAAAGGCATTGGAGCTTATGGTCAAATATATGGGTACAACGAAAGGAGACTATGTGATCTTTGTAGGATCACTCACTGTTCCCGCACACAACATCTGGGCTGATGCAGCAGTAGCTTTGGCAAAATCTAAGTATCCCGGCCTTCGCCAGATAGCCGACAGGTATCCTGTCTCCGAAGACCAGAATGCAGCTCGACAGGCAACTCTTGATATCATTACTGCAAACCCGAACATCAAAGCAATATTGGCATTTGGCAGCCAAGGTGCACCAGGCGCAGCACAGGCTCTCCGCGAAAAAGGCTTGATCGGAAAGATTGCGGTTATTGGAACAACATCCCCAAGCCAGGCAATGCAGTATCTGAAAGACGGCTCCTTCAGTGCATCAATTCTTTGGGACCCTGCAGAAGCTGGGTACGCTATGGCATATCTCGCAAAACTCGTACTCGATGGAAAGAAATCTTCGATTGGGCCGAACCTTGATATTCCTACTCTTGGCAAGCCGCTTTCATTCAGCGGAAACACGCTTGTTTACGATCGACCTCTTATCGTTACGAAAGACAATGTAGACAAGTACGCAGATTTCTAAAATAATAAGTGGTACAATAACATCAGCGTCCGATAGCGGCTTGCTCTATCGGACGCTTCGTTTAAAGGCGCACTACAATGCAGGAATTTCTAAGGCTTAAGAGCATTTATAAAAGCTTCGAAGGTGTTCGGGCTCTGAAAGATGTGGATTTTACCATTAATAAAGGAGAAATCCACGGCTTGGTCGGAGAAAATGGATCAGGAAAATCCACTCTTATCAAAATAATCTCTGGTTTTTTGCAACCAGACAGCGGGAAAATCTATTTCGAAGGCAAAGAAGTATCTCATCTCGCTGCAGGCGAGACTACTTCATGGGGAGTTCAGGTAATCTATCAGGACCTTTCACTTTTCCCGAATCTTACCGTTGCTGAAAATATTGCATATAACGAGATGCTCGAAAAACGTCGCCCTTTTATAGACTGGAAAGAAATTGAGCACATTGCCAAAACTGCAATGAAAAAAATCAAAGTAGATATAGATCTCGCCAAGCTCACCGAAGAATTGCCCATTGGTACGCAGCAGCTCGTAGCAATCTGCAGAGCCCTCACAAGCGATATACGGCTTCTCATTCTTGACGAGCCGACAGCTTCTCTTACAAAGAAAGATATCAACAATCTTCTTGGTGTAATGAGAGATTTACAATCCAAGGGAATTTCCATTCTTTTTGTGAGCCACAAGCTGAATGAGATTTTCGATGTAGCAGAGAATATCACCATCCTGCGTGATGGCTCCACTGTAGGAACTTTTCCAAGCAAGAGCCTTACAAACGATTCTCTTGTTGAATTGATGACAGGTAAAGCATTAACCCAGGTTCGGCATTCGCAAGCGCAGATTTCATCAAGAATCACGCTTGAAGTAAGAAATTTCTCGAAACGATATAACTTCAAAGATGTTTCTTTCAATTTGAAAGAAGGTGAAATCCTAGGAATTATCGGCCTAATTGGCTCGGGCCGAACAGAACTGGCGTGTGCAATATATGGGATTAGCCCGCCTGATTCTGGAGAATTAGTGGTCAATGGAAAGCCCGCTAGAATCAGAAGTGTTCAGGATGCTATTGCAGCAGGTATTGCCTACGTGCCAGAAAACAGGCTAGTAGAAGGGCTCATGCAGAAACAATCGGTTATGGATAATCTGAATGCTGCAATCATGAAATCGCTTTCGCATGCAGGGTATATCCCTTACCCAAAGCGGCTGAATCAAGCCTCTCTGTGGATTAATGATCTGAATATCAAAGTCTCTCATCCTATGGTGCCTGTGCAAACGCTCTCTGGTGGGAATCAGCAGAAAGTGGTGCTTGGCAAATGTCTTGCAACCAGGCCCAAAGTGCTGATCCTCGACAGCCCCACAGTTGGCATAGATATAATGGCTAAGGCATCCATTCATGAGATGATTCGTTCACTTGCAGATGAAGGCATTTCCGTCATACTTATCTCAGACGAAATACCAGAAATTACAAATAATTGCGATAGAATCCTTCTCATGCATGCCGGAAAGATTCGGGCAGAGCTGGATGCAGCAAAAATCCAACCAAGCGATCTCGAACGTATGATGTCTCAATTTTAAATTTAAGAAGCAAAGGGAATATTGAAATTGAGGAAGATTTCCAATGTTTAGAAAGATTTTACGGCAAAATGAAGCTTATGTTTTTCTATTGATCCTTGCCCTCAGCATAGTAATCGGCATGCGCAATCCTTCATTTTTCTCTTTCGAAAATATTACAGGTTTTCTGAAAAGCTATTCTATGATTGGCATAATGTCAGTTGGTACTCTGTTCGTTTTAATACTCGGAGGCACCGATGTATCTTTTACTGCCATTGCGCAGGTTGTGGAATATGCTGTGGTAGTTTTGATAATGAAATTTGGAGGTAATATATTTGTCGCATTCTTTGAGGCCGCAATCCTCGGCATCGTTCTTGGTCTGATAAATGGCCTTGTCATACATAAATTCAGAGTACCCATCATTATCGTCACCATTGCAACGTTCAATATTTATTTTGGCATGCTCTATGTCATTACAAAAGGAAAGCTCATTAACAATATTCCCCAAATGTTTAAAGATTTTGGCAATATACTCCTTTTTCCGCAAAAAAGTGCAATTGGAGGAACATATGGGCTTTCGCTTATGCCCCTCATCTGGCTTGCGGCGCTCATCCTTGGCTGGATCATTCTCCGCAAGACAATGATAGGCAGAGGCATATTTGCAGTTGGGGGCAATGAAATAGCAGCTGAAAGGATAGGTATCAATACTTTTGCGATAAAGCTTTTCGTGTTTGGGTTTGTAGGTTTTCTCGCGGGCATTGCAGGTGTTGTCCATGTGGCAATTGTGCAGTCGGTCGTGCCTAACATTATCGTTGGTAAAGAGCTGGAAGTTATTGCGGCGGTAGTAATTGGAGGTGCCAGTATCTTTGGTGGAAGAGGTACAATATTCGGCACATTCCTTGGTGTGCTTCTATTCGCAATGCTAAATAATGGGCTGACACTTTTGCGTATTTCTTCTTACTGGTACAGCGTCACAATAGGGGCAATCATTCTTATCGCTATTACTGTAAGCGCATATCAAAGACTCCAAAGAGCTAAGACAAATGTCAAAGTGCAGATACAGGAGTAGGATGCTGATATGAAACCACTGCGATTTTTCCAATCAAACCGCTCTCTCTACATAATACTCATAGCGATTATAATTCTCATGGCAATATTGAATCCCACACGGTTTTTTACAGTCGGCAATTTTATCTCAATGTCATATCAGATTCCGATAATTGCATTTCTTTCTTTCGGGAGCATGATTGCGTTTCTAACTGGCGGTATTAATCTCGCTATCATTTCTACCACAAATTTTACCGGAATCATTACTATCCTGACCCTTCGAGCAATTTCTGGTCAAGCAACCTACGAAGCTTCTGTCTCGTCTTCTATCATTGCTCTATCAGTGGGCCTTATTGCCGCGCTTTCTATTGGAGCGCTATGCGGCTTTCTTATCGGCTATCTGGAAATACCTGCTTTCCTTGTTTCATTGGGAATAGGAACCCTGCTGAATGGTGTAAATATTGTGATAACAAAAGGTTATACAATAAGTGGTTTCCCCCCGTTCATACTTGACATTGGTAATGGCTTGCTTTGGGGTATTCCGATACCATTTCTGATTTTTATTGTTGCGAGTGTGCTGCTCAGTTTTCTTCTCACAAAGACTGTATTCGGAATAAGCCTATATCTGGTCGGCTCGAATGCAGTTGCAGCTCGATTTTCAAATATAAATATCCGTTCCGTGTACATACGCCAATATATGCTTTCTTCGCTTTTTGCTGCTTTGACTTCCTTCGTAATGATGGGACAACTTAATTCTGTAAAAGCAAATTATGCTGAATCTTATCTTCTTGTTTCTGTGCTTGCTTGTTTCCTCGGTGGTGTTGATCCGTTTGGAGGATTTGGCAAAACAGGCGGAATGGTTCTTTCCATCATTATTCTTCAGCTGGTATCGACAGGAGTAAATCTCCTCAGACTCGATCCTTATCTCACCCAGGCAATGTGGGGGCTCATTATTCTTCTTCTTCTTGGCACTAATTACATTCGTTCAAGCATTAGAGAAAAGAGAAGATTAAGTGCTGTTTTGCAAGAAGCAAAATCAAATCCATCTGCAACTAACAGCGCTTCTCTCCTATAGCAATAGGTTCAATCAATATGACTGAAACCTGCGCCCCCCTTCACATCGGCATCGACCTCGGAACGGGCTCGCTCAAGCTCACGGCCTATGCGAGGGAGAGGGCTTTTTCCGCGAGCTGCGGGTACGACATTTTTTCGCCTGAGCCGGGCATTGCGGAGACTGATCCGGAAGCGTGGATCGCAGCGCTCAAAACCGCCTGGCTGGCGGTTCGCGCGCAGCTTCAGAATGCGGGACTCCCGATTGAGCTGGCATCGATTGGTTTATCTGCGCAGATGCACGGGTTTGTGCCAATTTCAGAGACAGGAGCGGCGCTGCATAATGCAATCCTGTGGGCGGATTTGCGGGGCGCGGCATATGCCGGGCTCTATTCGAGCCTGCTTGCCGGTTCTTTTGACAGGCTGATGAATGCGCCGGCGGCGGGCCTCACCGCATTGATTCTTCTGTGGATGAAGCACCACGAGCCCGAGCTCTATGCCAAAACGCACTCTATTCTTTTCCCGAAAGACTATCTGCGTTTCCGGCTCACTGGGGATATTGCGACTGATCCCGGGGATGCGAGCGCGAGCCTTCTGTACGATTTTCGCGCCTGCGGATGGGCGGAGGATGCGATCGAGGCTCTGGGCCTGGACCATTCGAAGCTCCCAGTAATTCGCGACAGTTTCAGCCCGGGCGGAGTTGTGACTGGTAAGGCTTCGCGCGAAACGGGTCTGCCTGAAGGAGTGCTCGTCGCAACTGGTTCAGCGGACAAGGCCTGCGAGATCTATGGCTCGGGGTTCTTCGGGGAGTATTTCAGAGAGGCGGCGCTTGCTGGCAGCCCGGCTAAAGGCATAATAAGTCACCAGACCCCAGCCCGCGGCGAAGGCATGAATTCGGCGCCCTTCCGCGGCCACGACTCCGACTGGCAATCGCCGAAAGCCGCTCAAGTGAGCATAGGGACAGGTATTCAAGTGGTCATCCCAGTGCGCGGGCTGGCGCCCTACGAGCCGGGGCTCAATTTTTTCGAGAGCTGCGTGCCCAGCGTGCGCTACCGCATGGCAGCCATGCTGAATGGTGGACTCGCGCTCGAATGGGTGCTGTCGATGCTGAATGCAGACTGGGAGTCGCTCTATCGGGCCATGGATGAAGGAAAGACGCGCCTGCCCAAGGATCTTTTGTTCCTTCCGTATCTTACCGGCGAACGCAGCCCTTACCAAAACCCGGATGCACGGGGCGCGTGGATCGGCCTTGGCCTTCACCACACACGAAACGACCTTTTGTCAGCGGCTTTGCTCGGTGTTGCATGTACGATACGATTGGGCCTGGAAAGCCTGGGAGTTGCGCCAGATGCTTCGATATATTGTGTAGGCGGCAGTACGCGGTATAAAGCATGGATGAATATCGTCTCCGAGGTGACGGGGCGAGCGCTTTTCGTAACCGACCAGCCTGATGCATCAGTGCGCGGAGCCGCCGCGATCGGGCGCGCCGCGGCAGAAACAGGCGCTTTCGATGCCCAGCGCCTGCCAGCCCCCCTCGAGACGACCAGGATCGAAGCCGAGAGCCCTGCTTGGATCGAGCATTATTATTCGCGCTTCAAATCGAGCTATGAGGCGCTGTTTGGCGGGCACGAGTAAATAAGGTTTCCTGTCTTTCAGGATATTCCTCGACAGCCTCTTTCGACCTCCAAAAACCATGTCGAATTTCTCAAATTCGGGCTCTTTTTCAGGAATCCCCTATGGAGCGCCGCACTTTTCTTCAGCCGAACCAAAGGGTTCCTTCCCATCCCTTACGTATGTAATCTCAAAAGCTTTGCAGTATCGGGCGCGCTGGTCGAAACCTGCCAGAGACAGGAGCCCTCCTTCAAAGCGCTGGAAGATATCCAAGCCGCGGTCCAGGATAATTTTCCAGCCTGTATCGGTGGTGATGCTCCGCGCATGGATGCTGCGGGTTTCATCGAATTCATAGGTAAAATCGATGTCCACCTTGCGGAGGTCGTCCTGGATGTAGCGAAGGCTTTCGTCGATTTCCGTGCGATTAAATTCCCCGTAATCGGTGATAAGATGAACGGAAATTTCTTCGCCTTCTGGCTTGATGTCGAGCACAACCTGCATGAATTCGACAAGGTTGCGGATCTGGTACTGCTTCCGGATATAGGGGTCGACAATGGTGATGGCATGCGCCCCGCGCAGGTAGCCGGCAAAAAGGTCCCTGAAACAGATGCCGGTCTGGTTTTCAGCGACGGTAAAATGGGTAGGCAGAGCGGTTTTTTCTGGAGCAGCTGCTGGAGCAGCTGCTGGAGCAGTTGCCATCGGCGCACCGATCTGAGCTGTGGCAGTTTCATTGATAGCCTGCGTCTGCTGCACTGGCGAAGGCAATCTTTCTTTGGTAAGCATGGGGTACTTAAGTTCTTCTGCCGTCTTTATTTCTTTGATTTCGCCTGTCTGGAGGTCCTTGTAGGCAAAGCGCACCGGGTCAAAGGTCGGATCGATCCTGAATATTTCCATTTTGATGCGCTTGCGTCCTTCCATGGCAAATGCCAGAAGCTTTTCGATTTCTTCCTTTGTCGCCTCGCGATGAGGGTAAATAATCTTCATGAGGCCGGAGAAAGTCTTGTTGATGCCCATTTTGTCACGCACCGACAAGGTTAGGTCAAGTTCGAAGTACTTCCGGTACGCATCGGAATAATCGAGGGACCGCTGCATTTTGAGGATCTGGGCAAGATAGTCAACAATGAATCCATAGTCTGCAGTAAACATTTCATTGCGGATGATCGCGACTTCCCAGCCGGGGATGTAGAAGTGGAGCCGGTCAATGAATGCCGAATCCAGGTACTTGTCGGGCAGGTCCATAAAGAGGTTCTCGTGCTTAAGCATGTAGGACACGCTCTTCGAGGTGTTGCCGACAAAAACGATCGACGCATCGGCGGTCAGCTGTTCGGTGCCGCGCGAAAAGGACCGGTTGGCCATGTAATTCTTCATAACATCGACGAGCGTCTTGTCGACCTGCTTGCTCTTGCCGGCGAATTCATCGAACGCAACTACATCCCAGTAGCCTACGAGCCCGATCTTGTTGGTGGAGTTATTGACAAAGAGCTTGGCAAGCGTCACTTCGCCGCCGGAAATAAGGATTCCGTGGGGAGAAAATTCAGAATAGACATGGGATTTGCCTGTGCCTTTCGGGCCGAGTTCAATCAGGCTGTAGTTGTTTTCGCAGAATGGAATAAGGCGTACGAGCTGGTACCACTTGTTTCTCTCGGAAATTGCGTCGGGATTAAAGCCCAGGCAGCGCACGATGAAGTCGATCCACGCTTCGGTATCGAATTGCTTTCTGGCTTCGATGAATTCATCGAGATCTGCCCTGGCAATCTGGATGGGCTTGAGGTTTTCTATGACCCAGGGGACGTGCTCGCGGTCTTCTTCGTAGCGGTATTCAAGATCTACGATGCACCAGACCCCGCCGACAAGCAGTTTTGGATAATTCTTGATATAGTCAGATTCTATAATCACTTTTTTGATGCCGAGGTTGGCGAATACCGCCTCATAGGTGCCCTTAGCATCGTTGAGCGCTACGGTCACGCGGTCGATGATGCGGTAGTGGCCGCGTTCCTTGATCCAGGAGAGCACGAGCTGGTTTTCGCTGCGATTGACATAGTGCTTGGCAAGGATCTCTTTGACTTTCTCGATGCCCTGTTCGGTTGTAGCTTCGTCCTTGGTGGCGCAATACTGGCCGAGCAGGTACTCAAGCACATAGGTCGGCACGAGCGCATTCCCCTTGACCAGTTTCGAGAGGTCTTTTCGGACGATAAAGCCGCTGAATAATTCATGGATCTTCTCTTCATTGATCATACGGAAATCCTCTTCAGAACAAGTCTATATCATACGCAATCTGCTTCAGCCTGAATTCTTCAGTGCTGAGCGGCAACAGCGTATCGCCCTCGGCGACTGTCCACAGTTTCAGAAATACCTGCTTCCCTTTGAACCGGCGGGCTTCCGGAAGGAATTCAAAGGAAACGACAAAAGCGCGGTTGACCTCTTCCGGGTCAGTCGAATCACATTTGCATTCGGCATTGTTTGAAATGATCGAGCCGTCCTCACCCTCGAACCACATCCGGATCCGATGCGGCAGGACTGAACCTCCGACCGGTTCTTCCTGGTACAGCTTGATGGCAAGGGATGGTGTGGTGATATCGCGCGAGGCAAGTACCGATACCGATACCCTTCTTGATTCGTCCTTTTTGAGGGAGGTGAGCTGAATGAGAGGAATTGCAAGCTCCTGAAGGGTCATTCCACCATGTAGAAAATTCCCGGCTGCTCCTTTGCGGCGGATTTTCATGAGACCTTTTGCCACCAGGGCGGTGACATCATCTGAAAGAGCTGGTTCGGGAGCGGCCACGGGCAACAGGCCGGGGACTGGTTGCAGATTGCGCCCCAAAATATAGCGCTGATCGCGCCAGGTTTCTCCAGGGAGCTCCTGCACCTCGAGCATGAATTCATCATCACGGGCATCGCCTGAGAACAGAAATCCATGATCTGCAGTGACAAAAATCCGCGCGCTGCCAAGGCGGGATACCCGCTTTGCTGCTGCGACAAGCTGTGCCAGTTCCTCATCGACAGCTTTCGGCAGGCCGTGATCGAAGGAGTGTCCTTCAGAATCTATTTTTGAGGAATAGAGATACACAAGCCGGATGCCCGCAAGGCGGGATTCCAGCACCTCTGGGGAGAGCTGAAGAAATTCATCTATCGTCAGGGCACAGGCCTGCATGCCCTCCAATGTTGCGGCAACAGCCCTGGCAAGGTGCCTGCTGCGGCCATCGATGCCGGTGACCGATTGTCCATCGATGCGCACCTCGTTTTTTTCCGGATCGCGCTCTAGTGTATTGTGGGGAAGTATAGCGGCCATGCCAAGCGAGGTGACTGTCGGCACCAGAGCCCTCAACGGGCTGATTTCGACGCTGAATTTACCGGATGCCTCAAACCGCTCGGCAAGTTCTACTCCTGCTTCCCAGCGCAGGCCATCGGAAACCAGCACAAACACGCGCTTTCCTTCCTGGAGCGGACGTGCGACATGGCGTTCGAAGAATCTGTTCTGGCTTGGCGCCATCTCGAGCGAGCTGTCCGCATCGAGCAGGGCTTGCCAGCGTTCAGCGAGCGGTTTGAGAAAATCGTTGAGGTAGACTATGGAAATCCTTTCTGCAGCGGCTGCAAGGCTGGAAGGCATGCCTGCGTTCCGGTAATGCATCAGAAAGATGCGGTAGAGGCGGTCAATCCGGTGCAGGCGTGCGGTGTAGGCTTCCCACAGATCGGCCTTTGGCATCGTCCTGAAAGATGAACCTTTTTTAAGGCTGGCGATTTCAAGCAGAAGCCTGCATGCAGCGTCTATGGCGTCGTACCAGCTTTTGAGCTGTCCCATGGTATCATTCAGGTACCAGTAGGATGTCATGCGCTGGCGGGTATGTTCCTGCACATGAGCCAAATCGGCATTCTGACTCGAGAGAGCCGCTGAAAAACGCAACAAAAGTTCTTTATCCGCGCACGGGAAAATGTCGATTTTGGCAAGATTATCATCTGAAAGGCCCGCAAAGCGATCATGAGCTTTTAATTCCCGCTCAATTTCCTGTGCGGTCTCCTCGAAAAGCTCTGTCTCCGGCTTTCGCTGGCGCCAAGTTTCAATAAAAAGGAATGAGAGGCGGTTTGCCCTGGTTCGATCCTCCGCAGCCTGATAGGCCAGCGCCCGGGAGAAGAGCTGCAGCAGCACTCCCCGCGGCTCAGGAGCCTCGAGCCGGATCGAGTATTCCTCCTCGACGCGCTTGAAGAAGTGCGTATCCAGCTTCCATTCAGCTATTTTCCGCCAGCGCTCCTCCGCGCCTTTTCCCGTGCAGAGCGACACAATTATGGTATCAAGCGGAAGCAGCATTTCGCGCTCTTTTTTGGTACGGGCTGATGCGATAGAAAGCATGGCATTGAGCAGGTCATCTTCATTCCAATCGGGCAAAGCAAGCGCTGCCAGCGGCTCAAGCCGCTCTGACCTGCTCCGGAAGAATCCGAGGCGCTCCTGCAGTACAGGCTTGAGCGCAGTACTGATGCCGAGTTCCTGGGCAATCATCGCCGCCGGGTCTGTCGAAAATACATAATTGCCCATCTCAAGATCCAGAAGCCAGTTGTCTTCTGGCTCGGGACGCGGCCTGGGGGCATAGACAAGGAATTTCCGGTCAGGTTCCTGTTTCAGGATCCGGTATTTAACCGCAAACTCGTCATTGTCGAGAACGATTTTTGTGACGCCAGGATCAGAGAAAGCGTCAAAAACTTCCCGCATTTCACTGTTCGGGTCGTACCAGAATACTACCCGGTGTGTCTCAAAATGTGCTTTCAGCAGCGCATTGATTTTTTCTGACATATGGTTCAAGCCTAGCCGGTGGAAGCGCGGCTGTCAAGGAAAAGCTGATACAGGCTCCGTCTTGACGACACGTACGTAATTGCGTACTATAGAAAAAGAGGGAACAGAAATGGCAGTATTGACCGCGAGCAAAGCCCGAGCCGCATTGTACAGGCTCATTGACCAGGCAAATGAAGCCCACGAACCGATCATCATTTCGGGGAAAAGAAACAATGCGGTGCTCATCGCCGAAGAAGACTGGGAATCCATCCAGGAAACGTTGTATCTGACATCGATTCCGGGAATAAGGGAATCTATTGTCGAAGGAATGAAAGAACCGCTCGAAGAGAGCGTCCAGGAACTGCCGTGGTGACCGGATGTGGCGTGTTGTATTCACGAAGCAGGCGGCAAAGGACGCGATGAGAATCGCCGAATGTGGATTAAAGGAAAGAGCCCAAAAGCTTATCGAAATCCTGAGCGAAGATCCCTTCCGAAACCCTCCTCCCTATGAAAAACTGCTCGGCGACTTAAGCGGAGCCTATTCAAGAAGAATCAGCATCCAGCACAGACTGGTATACCAAGTGTTCGAAAAAGAAAAAACGGTGAGAGTTCTGAGGATGTGGACGCATTATGAATGAGGGGGCATGGCTATAGAGAGACTGTCAATAATTGCATTGCAGGTGTAGACATATTATTTTTCTTGACAATTTGCTGTTGTACTACTATACTTTAATTGAATCCGAACCCTGCCCATGCAGGGGGTAGGATTCCCCCGGGACGCGAAAGCGCCCCTTTTTTATAATTCGACGATTCCAAGAGGATGCTTTCTGCTTGCTTCTTTTAAAATGACCGGTTCAAGCCTTTCATAGTATTTTCTTGCACCCTGCTTTTTGACAACTTTGTTCGGATCATAATATTGGCGGGCAAAATATACACACACATCAGCAATCTGGATAAAGTAAGAGTGCTCCGAGTTTCGCACAAAAGGGTCTTCAATGATAGTTTCAATTGGCAAATCTCTATAGCCAATTCCTGATTGGTTTGGTACTGGATTGTATCGCCGTATTCTTCTAAGAATCTTGCGCAGTTCTTCACCATTCGTGCTGTCCGCAATGATGAGACCTTTCTCAAACCCGTCCTTATATTCTGGAATGGGAAAATTCTTGTTCTTTATAGTATTTTCAAAACGTTGGAAAAGAGCAGTCCAGGCCCGTTCAAAGACCTCGGATGAATCTTGAAATTTTTGCTTATCTACACTGATTGTAATAATCCTTATTTTATCTTGAGTGGAGAGCCAGTCGATTAAATCTCTGAGAATCACGAATCTTTGATTCCTGGGCATGTTTTGATTATTTGATACCCGACCATTTACCATTTCTTGCGCATGGATTTCATGCCTGACTCTCCATCCTGTATTTCTCTTTACCTTCTTGCGAAAATCCAACAATGAGTCCAAGGTTTCCCGCCAGTAGCTCTCATGAATGACAACCCCAGTTAGGAAAAACTGGGTGGTCTTTGAATTATTGGTGCCGCAGTCTCCGCTTTCATCAACATACATCAGAAACATGGGATGCTATTCCTCCTCTTTTGCCTCGAGCTGTCTGACCTGCTCCAAAATGGAGGAGAGCTTGCGGTAGTTGACTTTGACGCCGTCGTCCAGGTCGAGTTCGATGCGCTGGAGGGCCAGGGGATAAACGAACTTTTTCTCCCAGAGGTCGATGTCGGACAGGTATTTTTCGAGCTGGGCATAGCGTTTGCGGGCTTTGGTCTTTTCGGCCTGGGTGCTCGATGCGGAATCGATGGTGGCGGCAAGACTGCGCAGTTTCTGCTCGAGCTTGGTGCGGTAGGGGCGCAGGTAGTCGTTCAGGAGCTTGCCGACCGAGTCCTTGGTGTAACGGTGCAGGTACAGAAGGGCGCGGAAGGCACCTGAAGGGGAGGAGACCATCCAGTAGATGGGGCGGTTTCTGTAGCGCTTGAGGTGATCCTTGTAGAAGTCGCGGATAAAGTACGACCGGAGGTCCTTGCCCAGGCGTTCCTCGAGCCAGCGAAGATTGTCTTCGTAGTGTTCGCCTGAAATGAAACGGAGCCAGGACTTGAAGGCGGTGGGCAGGTCATCGGGGAAGTCGTCTTCGTCGGTCAGGGGGAGGATGCCGTCAGGGTCGGGGAGGAAGCGGTCGTTGGGAATTTTGGCGCGGAAATCGTCAATGGTAGCTCCCGCGTCTGCAAGGATGAGGCCGTCCTGTTCCACCGAATAGCGGCCCATGAGACAGCCTACGCCGTAGGAGACAAACTGGCGGGCAAGGACGGATTCGTCGAACTCGATACGGTTTTCCCTGCGGGCGGATTCAACAAGTTCATCCTGCAGGATGGTGATCTCTGTGTAGGGGACATCGGGGCTGAGTTCGTCCTGCAGGCCATAGAGGTCGATGAAGATGCGGTTGTTTTCTTCCTCATTCCGGTGCAGTTCAAGGAAGAGGCTGGTCCAGTGGCGTTTGAAGGATTCAGCCTGATCGTGCAGGCTGATCTGCGCGCCCGGCGCAAAGGCGCTCGGCCAGCCCCAGTCGGTCAGGTTTTCGTCGATGACGGTATCGATGCGCGGAGCGTTGTAGTCGGTGAGCAAAGGCGAGCGCCGGAAGTCCCAGGAGGTTTCCCGCAGATCCCAGTCGGATTTGGAGAGGGAGAGACAATTATTAGTACGATTTTCAATATCTGAATTAGCAAGATTCAGATTTGGCAGCGGGAAATTCTCAACATCTTTCAATTGAACATGTAGTGTTGGGTTTAATATTGAAAAGAAAACATCAGATACCGATGAATTAAAAACTGATAAAATTGGTAAACAACTATTTTGAGGATAAAAAATAGGGCCGCTCATATCAGCAATAAATCCTTGCTGATAATATCGCAAAGAAAATTTGAAGCTAGTAATATCAGTATAGCCAACACCTTTTATATACCAATATTTTTTATCAGTTAAATTTGAGGTTTGATTTTTTTGATAGAAATTTCGTGCCTCTTCATCGAATCGAATGACATATTCTTGGTTACCAAACCATTTCCTGAATTTACCGCCTTTTGAATATGGAACCCATCTAGAGCCTGTTTTACTGCGATCAACTTCCGTCCAATATCGCAAAAACTTTTCATTATTTGCTGTTTTATTCAAAGATTTATTAATTATACATATATCCTTAATGAATATTTTTTGATTCAAAAAAGCTGCAAATATAGCTTTACTAAGCCAATATGCAATCAAACAACCTGGAATCGTTTCAAAATCGCGCTGGTCGGCCTTTTTATAACGTGCGTTTTTAATCGGGAAATGCTTTGGTTTATCATTTTCCAAATCCTGCATCTCAATGTAGCAATATTGCGCTTCAAATCTGTCTTCCGGTGGTTTCGAATTTTTGAAAACAACTGCCGCAGTTCCAAATGCTATATGCATTACCATGTTATCCATGTGCACCATGCTTATGATAGTTTTTGTTTCAAGGATTTTTTTTCTTAGTTTTTCAAAGCTAGACAGGAACATCCAGCTTTGCATAGTTACCACTGATGAGTATCCTTTCGAAAGGGTGAAAGAGAACACCCGCTCAATAAAAGCTGAAAATAGATCCGATTTTGCAATCGAATATGATTTTTCAAGATAGTTTTTCAGCTTTTCGCTCATGCCCTTGGAACCCATATACGGCGGATTCGTCACCACCACATGGTAGCGGGGCTCCAGGTATTCCAGAATGCGGAAGGCGGCGGCCAGGTCATCCCGTTCGGCGGTGTCAAAGAGGCCGTCCAGGCGGTGCTCGGCAAGGGCGCGCTCTAATTCGGCGATTTCCTCTGCCGCGCCCTGCGGTACCGAAATCAGAGAGCCATAGTTGCGCCCTTCCTTTAACAGGGTAAGGCTTTCCTGTAAGTCTGGCGAAAGGCGTACGTTGAGCCTTCGCAGGTCGACCTCGATATCATTCATGGCGGTGACGCTCGGCACCACGCCCCGTTCGAAAAAGCGCTTGTCCTTTTCGCGGGCCACCATGGCAACCGTAAAGGCCGCAAGCTCGGCCGCGCGCTCATCGATATCGATGCCATATATATTGTTCCTGACAATGAGCGAGGGAATTTCCTGCGGTGCATAGCCTTCTTCCTCGTACATGGCGTAGAGAAGCTCAAAGAAATACGCCAGAATGTGTCCCGAGCCGCAGCAGGGATCCAGGCACTTGAGCTCGGCGGGATCCTTTACCTTAAGGAAATCAGGCTCCGGGTCCGATTCGACATAGTACTTCATCCGCTCCTTGAGCCGCGATTCGGGATGGTTGAGGAGCCACAGCCTGCCAAGGGAGTTTTCCACCATAAAGCGGACAATCCAGTGGGGCGTGAAAAGCTGGGTGGCGGCGGGGATGTTCTCCTTGGTGATTTTGATGTTCTTCTTAAGGGCGGTAAAGACCGCTTCCTTTTTCTCGGAGATGTAGAACTGGTAGAGCCAGCCGATGATCTCCACACCCTGGGCGCAGTCCTCGTCTGAAAGGCCCGCAGCCATGCGTGCGACAAGAGAATCGGGTGAAAGCAGGTCCTGCGGCAAAAGCAGGCCCGCCCAGTCATCCACTTTTTTGAAGAGCCAGGGCATGGCGTCCGCCCAGGCATTGCAGGTGGCAAGGAGGGCTTCCTTGTACACCTCACGCTCAGGCTGGCTTGCACGGATTTTGCCCGAAAGGAGCCCGTCAAAACGATCCCGAAGATGGGCCAGGGAGCCTAGAACCCTGCCCGCCTTGATGTCGGAGAGCAATTCCGGCTGGGTTTCGCCCGGCCGCGGCGAGACAATGCGGGGGCTGGTAAAGCCGCGGGCATCCATGTAGCGGAATGCCGCAAGTCGGTTGAACCAGAGGTAGGCGGCTTCTTCTATCAAAGCGTCGTCACCTATCCGATTCTTTCTGGCAATGATCGCACTTTTATCTGCGGCATGGGCGCGCAGGTACTCGTCGTCGTGGGACAGCACATATTCCAGCCGCGATGCTACCTGCGCCATAAAGTCGCGGCGCATTTCCTGGGCAAATTTTTTAAGATTATTCAAGTTCATCATATTTCCACCTTTAACAAGGAGTAATTCACTGTTTACTTTTCCCTGTTCTTGTAATTTGGGATATCAATTACATTAAAAAAAAGCCCTCGAGTCCACTGTGCCTGGATTAGGTTGGCACAGCTTCAGTCGAGGGCGTGATTCACTCTAAAAAAAGAATAAGCACTGAAATGTCAGCTGTCAAGAGCCAATTTGACATTTAATTACCTCTCAGGCTTTATCAAAGCTGAATCCGTTTACCTGATGCGACCAGCTCTTTCCACTTTCTGGCGAGCGCTGCGGCGTACTCGTCGACATCCTGCTCGGTCTGGAGGAAGGATTTCCCATAGGGCACTTTGCGCTCTTCGGCTGTGGCGTACTCGACTTTCGGGCTGTAACTTGCGCTGGTTTTCGGAGGGGCAAGACGACGGAGCGAGTTCTCATAGACCTTCTGTGCCTGCGTCAGTCCAATATCGCGGATAGTGCCGAAACTGCGGGCTTTTTCGCTCATTTCCTTAAGCTTGTCGAACTCGGTGCGGATACTTTCCCGAACTTCCTCTGGGGCAGTCTGCCATTCGGGCACTTCTTGAAGTTTCCTGTACTGTGCCTGAATTCGTTCAGGAGCTTCCTTCCTGTGGTCTTCCAAAAGGTGCTTTTGCTTTTCAACCAGGCTATTCCAGAGGTCCTTGGCGTGCTTTGTCTCGCTGGTTTTGTAGAGGTCAGGGCTCGCGCGGTATGCCCTGATGGCGGAAATGGCATCGGGCATATCGAGTTCGTTCAGGTTATCATGGTTTTCGTCGAGCCACGCATCGATTTTCTTCCATGTTTCGACATTGGGGCCTTTCAGGAAGGTTATGGCCGGCTCGACGGTTTCCTCAACTAGTATGTGCAAATCGGGAGCATACTCGTTATATTGCTCAAGGAAATAGTGCCACTCCCGTTTGATGAGCGCTTCCAGCTGTTGGGATGCTTTGCGCAGGCTGTCGACAAAGGTGAAGTCCGGGGCCTTGTGAATTTCCTCATCGAGTGTTTTGCGGAGCTCGAGAAGCGCAGTCTTGAATTCGATGCCGCATTCCTTGGGGGTTGGCTTATCATTTTCTTTGTGGAACAGCTCAAAGTGAAGTTTTTTCAGCCGCTCGACATCAGCAGCGGATACCTTGGGTGTCGGTTTGATGCTGACCGACTCATGGCCGCGATTCTGGTTCAGGGTGTTGAACACTTCGTCACGACCCAGGACTTCTGCCGCACGGGAGAGCTCGATCTCCTGGTGAACAAACAAAAGTGCAACGGTGCATAATATCGCCCATTCGTACCAGCCATAGGCGCCGCGGGAAAATTCCTCTTTGAGCAGGGCAAGGGTGACAGACTGGGAAGCGGCAAACTTGCGCTGTATCCACGAGAGCATTTCTGTTTCCGCTTCAGTGCGGGCGATAGTTCCTTCATCAATAAGCTCTGCTGTCCGGTAGAGAATATTCCTGAGAGATTCCTGTGTGTAATGCGTCTGGATCATGCGCAGGTTAGGGTACGAGCGGCGGACAAGGTCCTGGAATGCGCGTTCTATGCGATCAATTGCAGAGCCGCCATTTGCCTGGATTTCTTCATCGCCCACTGCGAATTCGGCTGAAGCAAAAAGCTCTTTTGCGCGCTCGCGGATGGATTTGATGCGGTCCGCATTGTGGGCGCGCTTGTCGGCGACGATCCGCGCGTACTTGGGCAGGTTGGCATCAATCATGTTGAGCCAGGAACTGGTCTTGTGGTAGGTCTCAAGCTCTTCCATGAAGCTTGCGTCGTCCGGCAGGAAAACAGCAAGTTCCTTGCGCCCCATGGCGCGCGTGAGAATGGCGTTTCTGTTGCCGGCATCGGGGTGCCAGGGCGTGATGAGCCTGATGACAAGGTCACCCTGGCCTTTAGGGGATTCGTCGTCAACAGCTTTCTGGAAGGCGTAGTCTTCGCCGTTCTGTTCGTACCTTATCTTTGATGTTCTGATGATTTCGCCGAACAGCTGGTCTGCGAGAAACTTGCGGTACTGCGCATTGTCGATCGCAATCCGCTGGATTTCTTCTTCCGCGTCTTTTTCGTCATTGGTGAGGTACTCATAGATCTCACCTGTCCGGCGTATATAGGTCTGCCGTTCGAGCTGGGCCAGCGTTTCCCGCAGGTTGGTTTCAAATTGAGCGGAGTTTCCATCAAGGCTTTCTGTCAGAAGGACTTTCAGGTTTTCTAAGGTTGCCCTGAATCCCCTGACGTATTTTACCAGAAGGAGCGCCTTCAGGATGCGGACCGCAAGGGGATTGTCGAGATTGTGCTCTGCCTGGTTGATGGCCATGATGAGGCCGGTGTCCAGTGTGCTCCGTATGCCGTCATACATGGCATCAAAGGGCGCAATGGAGAAGAGTTCCTTATCCTTGTAAGCCTTTCCGACATCCTGGAACATTTCGAGCATGGAGCGCTCACCGCGCGAAACATGCCTGCCGATAAAGGCATTATGCTCGCCGAGCCCGTGCAGTGCTTCCTGAAGGAGGTCGTACTGGTAGGCGGGGAAGGGGTAGGAATAGACAAAGTCTTCTTCATGCCTGTAGTGAATATTTTTCCCGCCTTCGCGGAAGCTGAAGACCGTACGCATACTGTCCTTTTCTGCGTGATAAAAGTCGCGCAGAAGCTCGGTTCCCCGCTCGTTCTTTTCAAGGAGGCGGCGCTGAATGACTTCACGGACATCTGCAGAGCTCAAGGCGATTCTGAACTTGAACCGCGCAATGATCTTTGAAAAATCAACAGATTGCCGCTGTGCCGCATCCCCGACAATTTTGTCGATTGCTTCCTGGCTTGTTACAAAGACCCAGGCTCGTTCGCCGGTGGCTACACCCAGCGTTTCAGTGACAGTTTGCAGTGAAAGCATGTAATTTACGTTTCCGGCAATAAACTGGCCCACTTCATCCACAAAGAAATTGATCCGGTGGCGTCTGTCGGGGCGGCTTTTAAGCCACGCAGCGACTTCCCTGCAGAATCCATCTACCGTAAGTGAGAAATTCTTTTCATAGCTCGCAATGATGTTCGATGTTTCTTCCTCTGAGAAATCTTTGAATGCAGCGAGCGTTCTGATGAAGGTGCGGCGGCCGAGAAGCAGGGCTTTGGGCCTGGCCTCTTCCCATGCAATGGCATTCTTTTGCAGATAAAAGTCTTTGAAGTGCGCCAGCTGTCCTTCTTCGTCTAAATCACGCTCAAAATTGGCGAGCGGGCCTGATTCGTCGTAGTAGCCTCTTATTCTGTTGAACATGCGCCAGAAGGCAAAGAGCACGGGATCGTAGGATCTGTTCTTTGCGCTCTCCGCCATCTGCTCTATGTTAAAGAGAATGCTTGTGGAAGGATGCTCAATGATCTTTTCGAAATCCGCCCGGAAGATTGCATCCTGGATTTTGGCAAGGAAAATGTCTTTCAGGCTTGTTCCATTGATCCTCCGGTTTGATAGAACCAAAGAGAGCATTTTAAGCAGGTGTGACTTACCTGACCCGAAATAGCCGGAAATCCAGACGCCGTTGAAGGGGAATCGGGAACCATCCTGAATGGATCGGCTGTAATGCTCAACAAAGTGCCTGAGCTCACGGTCGATTTCCCTGGTGATGACATATTCTTCGACTTCCTGCAGGATATGACTTTCATCCCCGGCTTTGATAACGCCATCGATGGGTCGGGTTATGTCTTTATTGAGTATTTCTTTGAGTGTGATGGGCATTTATCTGGTCCTCCTCGCAAGGTAATCATCGAGCTTGAATGCCCGGTAATAGCGGGCGGTCTGGGTGCCGAACAGGCGCAGCTGGAAGCCATCTCTGTACGATGTCGTGTAGGTACCGGGAAAGAAGACAATAACCGGCCGGTCCGAGAGTTCTGTCTGGAGCGTGCTCAGTATTTCATGGGTTCGCAGGTAGGGGTACACTTCTCCTGCCTGGTATATGAACACCAGGCGGGCTTCCTTGTCTCTGGCGCGGCTGGCGATCTCTGGCACAATGACGTGCTCTACGGACATCATCTTGATCATCTCTTCGAGCAATACGGTTTTATCGACCGATTTTTCAGCTTCAAAGAGTGAATCCAGCTCATTCTCATCCTGAAAGCGTTGAATGACAAAATCATAGAGGCCGATAGCCGCGACAAGGATCCCGGAGCTGTCAAGGCGTCTTGCAAGAGCCTCGATGGCACGATACACAGCCTCCTGGTTTTTTATGTCATAGGTTTCGATGAAATAGGGGACTTCATTGCCAAGTCCTTCCATCGCAAGGAATTTTCTGTCCGAAAGTATCTGGAAGAGCGTTTCGAAGCGGCTCTGGTTCATGATTGTGCTCCTTCAACCTGGAGTAGATGCATCAGTGCGGGGTAGTCTCCTGCTCTGCGATAGTGTTCTACCAGTGCCTGCGGTACAATCGGGGCAGAAAGGCGTTTGGTCTGAGGATCCATGACTCCCGCTTCAGCAAGCATGCGGAACAGGACTGTCTGGGCTTTCCTGCGGCTGGATTCGGTGATGGCGCGGAGTTCCCCGTGGGTTTCGGCTTTCTTCTCAAAAAAAGAATAGAAGTCAGCGATAGTAAGGATGGTATCGCCAATCGCCATTTTGTGCCGAATTGTTTCCCCCATGAATTCGCCCAGGAAATCGTAGTGGCGGCAGCAGAGTACAAAGAGAGCTAGCCGGGCGCCTTCTTTTTCGTTGGCAATCCATTCAATCTCGAACTCGTGTGCAGATTGGAAGCGTCGCCGGATTTCAAGATAATATCGTGTCCGGCTTGAAGCTCTGGTTGCATTCAGGAGTGCGCCTGAAAGTACTTGGGTGCGGATTGCCTCCCAGTCAGGTTCCTGCTGGCTGAGATAGCGTGCGGCGATTTCGATAGTTTGCTGGTAGAGAAGCCCTCCGGCGGTAAACGACAGTTTATAAGGTTTTTCCATAGCATTTCCAATCTGCAAAATTGTACTTCCCTCTTAGATGGCTGTCAAATCAAGAAAAGCGGCTACTCTTCATCCCACCCTTCATTCTGCACAAAGGAGGCGAACCTCTCGTGAAGCGCTTTCCGCAGACTGTGACCGGTAAGGCCGAGCATGCGGGCAGCGGCTTCGCGGTTGCCGTGAGCAGCCCTGAGCGCATGCGACACATAGCCCCATTCGATCTGGAGCAGGCGGGCTGGCAGGTTCATGCCGCCTTCGGGCAGGTCAGGCATCACAGGCTCAGTAGAAAGCGGGCCATGGCCTGACAGCCGGATATCGTCTGGCAGGTGCTCGGGCAGGATTTCATTCTGTAAGCAGATTGCAGCAGCGCTGCGTATCGCATTGAGCAGTTCGCGCACATTGCCGGGCCATGCATAGGAGAACAGCATCGCGCGAACGGAGCCGGAGAGATGCTTCTGTTCGCCATATTCCCTGTTCCATTCAGCAAGGGTTTTTTCTATCAGCGCCTCGATGTCTTCACGGCGCTCGCGCAGGGGAGGGATGGTAATTGAGATAACGTTGAGCCGCTGATAAAGATCGCGCCTGAATGTTCCCTCGGCAATGAGATTCCTGAGGTCTTTGTTGGTGGCAGCGATTACCCGGACATCCACGGAAACAGGCCTGTCAGAGCCCACGGGAAAGAATGTCTTCTCCTCGAGAGCTTTGAGAAGCTTGGCCTGGACATTGAGCGGCAGGTCTCCAATTTCGTCCAGGAAAATGGTGCCTTTATCGGCGGCGCGGATGGAGCCGGCCTTGGCCCGATCCGCACCGGTAAAGGCTCCGCGCTCGTGGCCGAATATCGTGCTCTCGGCGAGCCCTTCGGGTATTGCGGAGCAGTTGAGTTCGATAAAAGGTGCATTTCTGCGCTGGCTCGAATCGTGGATCATGCGGGCGAGAACCGTTTTGCCGGTACCGGTTTCGCCCAAGATCAGGACCGGCTCGTTATATCTGGCTGCCCGCTCTGCGCGAATGACAGCTTCGCGCATGCTTTGGCTTCGGGCAATGATCGCGCCCTCTTCTTCCTCTTCGCGTGGCGGAGTGTGCCGGAAGTCATTATCAGTTCTGCTTGCTGCGCCTTGAAAGAAAACGGCTGGTTCATGAGCCACAGCAGAAATGCTTTGCCGCACCGGCAATGAGGGTGTTGAGTCGGTAATGTCGCGCACACGATACATGCCCTGTGCGTGGTATGGAGGTATTCCCTGCAGGATTCGTGCCTTGAACCGCCCGGTTTTTCCCGCGAGCAAAAGGCAGGCTTTCATCTGCGGGGTGCCTGAATCGAGCAGGAAATACCATTCGTTGAGGTTGGAGGGCATCAGGTCGTTGATGGAATCCAGTGCTTTGTTGAGTTTCTGCCAGATCTCCTCATAGGAGATGACGTCTTCAATGGGAAAGTCGACAGGATTCACCTTTCCCTCAATATGTTCCTCCTGCAACTCACGCTCAAGGTCATGGACCCGCTCAAGGAAGGCCGGGCCTGAGCAGAAAAGGAAAATCTCATTGAAAGGCTTGGTTTTAAGAAGTGAGAGGATGGGGCCTGGAGTTTCATCCTCTGCAGGATACGGGTCTTTCATCCCGATGAAAGTTATCAATATTGTTCTGGACATGACATACATGATAATCCACCTGCAGGAATCGTGCCAGCGATGCTGCAAACTCAAAAGCTTCCGCATGTGCATGATTTTGGCCTCGGGCTGCATACAGCCGCCCTGTCAAAGCTAACGCAATGCAGCATTTCAGATGCGCCTGAAGGAATAGGATCAGCACCACCATTCTCTACTGTGGGAAGGGACATAACTTTTGTTACAGATAACGTAACAAGCGGTCCACACCCAAAAGCTGGGCAGCGGCTGCGCAGTGCGCAACACGGGGAGGGACAGCGCACCAGCAGTCCGTGATTTCTAGCTAGTTCCTTGTCTTGAAATGGAATGCTCACGATTGTGTATTGCCATGCAAAATTCAGAATAAATTTGGCATGATTTCTGCTGTATCACCATGGGGTCTCGCTAAGTTCCGATGACGGGCTTAAAAGAGAATGATTAAAAACAGTTTATACAAAAAAGATAGAAAAAAGTCCGGCCGTCATCGTGCAGAGAGACGAATCACATTTCGCATGAGGAGCCTTGTGCTCCGAAAGGGAGGATTCATGAAGAAGATTGTTGCGGTCTTGCTGCTCGCCATCATTGCCGGGACAGCTTTTGCGCAGAACAACGCGTCCGGGTCGATTGCGGGCATGATAAAAGATGGCCTGTTCAAGAATGAAGCTCGGATTAAGCAGGCCTCGGTCAACCTCGATGCAACTGAAAAGCTCATGCTGTATGGAGACTTTAAGAAGGATCCATGGGTGCCGTTTATAATAAACTTCCTTATCGGTGCAGGCATTGGCTCATTCGTGGAAGGCGATACGACCGGTGGAGTTATCGGGCTTACGGGAGATGTCATCGGTCTTGGCAGTCTTCTCATGGGGGTATCTACCTATGCAAATGCGCTGTATAGCAATCCCTATACAACAAGCGGACTCGGAATGGTGACATTCGGTTATATCGCGTTGATTGGAACGCGCATTTTCGAGCTCATAAGGCCTTTTACCTTTACTTCCCGCTACAACTCGACGCTAAAGAGCGCGCTGAATTACTACGACGGGCTCAGCTTCGCTCCAGTATTTGAATCAGGAATGGCAGGAATAACGCTCAGCTACAAAATCAGGCTCGATTGAAGAATTTCGATCGGGAACAGGGGAACTTCTGAAAACGCCATACAAGGGATAGCTGGCTCTAGCTGGCTATCCCTTGCATGGTCAGCTCCTGCTCTGATCACCTATGCAAAAAAGCGGCGCCTTCATGCTCAGAGAGAATGGAGATACGATGTTGCTGAACCTTTTCCCTATCCGATCGTACAGATTGCTGCCGAAAGGCTCCTGGCAAATCGAGCCTCCGAAAGCTTTCTTGCTGATTTGACAGCGCTGCTATCCAAGAGTGATAATCGTTCCAGTTCTCGCAGTGGCTATGCAGCTTTGAGCTCATTTCCACATTCTCCCCACTTGCCTCCGAGACCGCTATTGCAGTACTTGTTGTACAGTGCATCTGTACCGAGAGGATCTCAATGAACCCCATAATCGGCATCAATCTTCCGAACAGCAGTTATGATCCGGCCGCGGCGCGCCGGTACCTCGGCATTTTCAGGGAAAATGGTTTCGATGCGGTCGAAATTTGTCTCGATACCTGGCCGCTGATTATCGATGGCGAAATATGCGAACCGTGGGTCGGGTATCTTGAGAGCCTCGTTAAGGAATTCCCGTTCAGGTATTCGGCACACATAGGGCGCGGGCTCGATCTGCGGGACCTGAAGAACAAGGAAAAGCATCGCGCAGTTCTGAAAGCGTCGATCGATATTTGCGCGCGGCTGGGCTTTTCGCCGCTCGTGCTTCACTACGAGGTAAAAGGCCGAGACCAGGAAGCCGAGAAATACTTTATCGAGGCACACAAAGAAGCTGCAGAGTATGCTGAGCAAAAGAGCGTTCTCATCGTCGTGGAGAATATCGAAGTCGAGCTGATCGAGCCGGTCATTGAGCTCGTGACAGCTGTCGATGCCAAAAATCTGCGTATGGCATTCGATACAGGGCATGCATTTCTGGCATCGTACTATTTCAAATTCGATTTTATGGATGCATTCAGAAAGACCCTGCCGTATCTGGCGCACCTCCACCTCAGCGATAACACGGGGATTTTCGAAGAGCTCAGGATTTACGACAGGCCAAAATATGACTCGCTCCCTATGGGCTATCGCATAGAATACGGACGGGGCGATATTCATCTTCCGCCATACTTCGGCAAGATCCCCTATGATGAGCTTTTCTCGCTTCTGGGCGACTATAAGGGCATGTTCATCTGCGAATACTATGTGGAAAGGTTCTTGCCCTTCGGCGAAACTGTGCAGCGCCGGGTGCGGGAAGGCGTGCTCAAGGGGCGCGGGGAGATGGGCCACGGCACGTAAGTGCGAAATTCCAAGCAAAAGGGGTGCCTCTGCACATAATAAAAGCACCCGACAAGTTCTCCCTGCGGGTGCTTTTTAGCGATTATCGCGCCTTAGGCGCATGTGCATCAGCTCGGTCTTGCTTCCGGACCTCGCTTTACTTCATGAGCACATTCTTCACGAATTCCTTGATCATGTAGTCTTTGTAGGGAGCCGGGAACCACGGAATCGCGTTGTTCTTGCGATCCTCTTCGGAAAGAAGCGTTCCTTCGATGGGCATATCGGTTCTGGCAGGGTATGCACCAACCATCTGGAATTTCTTGAGTTGCTGCTCTTTGGACTGGATGAAGTTGATCCAGACAAGGGCCGCAGCTTTGTGAGAGGCATTTTTGAGAACCCCCAGGGTGTCGCCGCCGCCAGCCAGCCCCATCTTGGGAATGTACATCTTGGCCCGTTTGAAGAGGTTGCCTTTGGAGATCATATCTTTCACGTTGTCGTCCCATGCGACGGTCATGGAAATTTCACCGCCGTTCATGCGGATAATTGAATCGTTGTTGGAAACGGTGATTGTCAGCTTGTCTTTGTTGTCATTGAACCATTTCCATACAATGTCCCAATTCGCCACTTTTGCAGGCACAAGCTCCTTGTCGCCTTTGTATTTCTCGAGGCCTCCCGCCAGCGCCCCGATTGCGGTGTGCACGAAGGACTGTCCGGATCCGCCCTTGGATGGATCGCAGAAGCCGAATTCTTTTGGGTGCGCATTGATCCATGCGACGAGCTCATCCCAAGTTTGCGGTGGATTCTTCACTCTATCTGGGTCGTAAAGAATGCCTGTCTGATTTCTGTGGAATGGGGCGAGATACCCTTTGATCAGGACGCCTTCCTGCACTTCCCACGCAGTTGCCGGCATTTTGTTTGCATCAGGCAGAATATTTCTAATCGGGCCATAGAACAGATTGAGATCGGTTGTGGTCTTCACCCACTGTCCGCCCACAATCATGACATCGATGGTCCCGACCTGCATGTCTTTTTCGGCGATGGCTTTGTTGAAGTTGGCCGTCTGGTCGCCGATGATGACATTTGCCTTGATGCCATACTGCTTTTCGAAGTCCGCTGCGGCTTCCTTGAAGTAATCGGGGAAGTACCAGGCATAGAACGTGACTGACCCTTCGGCTTTTGCCGCAGCCACAATGCTGTCCCAGCTCGCGCTCTGCAGGTCGATTGCAGGACCTGCCGCGAATGCGACGCCCGCCAGAGCGAACATGGCGAGCATCATTGCCAGAAGCTTTTTCATAACGCACCTCCTTAAAATGCTTATATTTATGGCTCCTAGAGTTTCCCCAAAGAAGCCGATAAATAATCCGATTTGAGAATATTCTCGACAGCGAACAGCATAATGATATTCGGAATCATCATGATGAGCGCCACAACGCTCGCGTTCGTACGGATAAAATTGTAGCCGAGGAATGAATAGAGAATGGTCGGTATGGTCTCGAAGGTCGGTGTTCCTATGATGAAGGTAAGATTGAACTCCTCGATACTCGTTGTGAATGCGAACACCATGCCTGCGAGCAGACCAGGGCGCACCATCGGCAAGAAAATATCCTTAATTTTTACAAAGGTATTCGCGCCGAGATTTTCCGCAGCATCGATAACGTCTTGAGGTATTGCCTCAAAGCTGGTTGTCAGAACGCGGATCATATACGGCAGCCCCATAAGCGTATGTGCCAGCACAAGCCCGATAAACGACTGCGCGAGCCCGAACGCCGTGAACACGCGGCTCAGAAACAGAGCAACCACCATCCCCGGCATGATGATGGGCAAAAGCACTATCGTCTGGAAGAATTTCTTCCCCGGAATCTGCTTGCGCCCGAGCACATATGCCGTCGGCAGCGACAGGATAAATGAGAGCAGCACCGCGAACGGCGCGATCGTATAGCTCGTTTTGAGCGCGCGCACGATATTCGTATACTTGAATACATAAATCCACTGGCCCCACGAAAGCTTTTCCGGCAGGATGTTCGGATATGACCAGGGATGATTGGGATCGACCAGCGACCACAGCACTGTCATGAAAATAGGAAGGCCGACCCACACAATCTGCATAACAATAAAAAATGTCGTGAGCAGTACGGTGAGGCTTCGCTTTCGGCGCGCCTGCGAAACATACCAGGGGGTTTTCTGCTTCTGCACTGCTGCTAGTTCTGCCATTTTACTTGCCCCCCGTCACAAATTCCGCTAGGCGCGAATACAGCCATGTGATGAACAGCGTTGTCAGAATGATAATCACGCCGAGCACCGCTGCCTTGTCCCATTCCTGAAAAAGCGTCGCAGTATTCCTCATGCGAAGCGCAATCGACGGCGGGTACGTCGGCCCGGCCACGCTCGTGATCGCGAAGTCGCCGAATGCCTTGATGAACATGAGGATCATCGACACAAGAATGCCAGGCATCGCCAAAGGAACATAGATTCGGAACAGAACCGCGAATGTGCCAGCGCCGAGATTCCGTGCTGCATCTACGGTATCATCCCGAATCGATGCAAGCGAGCTGGACAGGATGAGCAGCACAAAGGGAATATTCTTCCACACCTGAATCGCCACAACCCCCCAGCCAAATTTGTCGTTCAGCATGCGCAGCGGTTTTTTGATTATATGCAGAGCGATCAAGGCCTCATTCACAATTCCATGGTAAGAAATCAAATTGATAATCAGGAACGCCGCAACGAGAGCAGGAATGAACAGCGGAATCTTTATGAGCGACGCAAGAAACCGCTTCCCTGCCCCGCCTTTTCGCAGGAAGAGCGCGACAGGAAACGCGAACAGAAGCGTCCCAATCGAGCTCAAAAGCCCCATTTTCAAGGAGAAGAGAATCGAATCCAGAGATTCCTTGTCATGGAAAATCGCTTTCCAGTTTTCTATTGTAAATTGTGATTTTCCCGTAATGCTGAAAAGCCCGAAACTCTGCGTAATCGTGATAAAAATCGAGGAGCCGATGAACAGCACGATAAATCCGACTCCCGGCAGCAAGAGCAGATAATGCAAAGCTGATATGTCTTTTCGTTCCATCGCCGTTCACTCCAGAAACTGGAAAGCTGTTTCGTCGATGCTGAACAGCGCAGTATCGCCGGATTTGAACTTGGCGGTGCTCTCCGCATGCGCTCTCAACCTTGTGCCTTTGACATCCAGGAAAAGGTCGATGGTATCGCCCATGAAAATTGCGTGCAAAATCGTGCCTTCGATTTTATTCGGACTGCCTTCGCGATACCTGGTCACATTTTCGGGCCGGAAGCTGAATTTCACGGTGTCGCCGACCCTGGCCTGCACATCGCCGGCAAATGCCCAGAGCCTTCCGAAAGGAAGCTCGATCTGCACCCGATTCTCTTCGCGCGCGACAATCCTGCCACTCAGTATGTTCGCAAGTCCGATAAAGCCAGCCACAAAACTTGTCGCCGGGTGGAGATAAATAGACTGGGGGTCGCCCACCTGTTCGATATGCCCCTGATTCATGACGACAATGCGGTCGGAAATCGCAAGCGCCTCGTCCTGGTCGTGGGTCACGTAGATCGAGGTAATTCCCAGCCGCTTCTGCATTTCCTTTATTTCGACACGCACCTGGACGCGCAGTTTGGCATCGAGGTTGGACAGGGGCTCGTCGAAGAGCAAAATATCAGGTTGGGTGACAATCGCGCGCGCGAGCGCGACACGTTGCTGCTGGCCGCCTGAAAGCTGGCTTGGCATGCGCTTTTCCATGCCCGTCAGGCTCATCATCTCGAGCGCATCCGCAACACGCTTTTTCTGCTCGGCTTGAGGGATTTTGCGCATCTTGAGGCCGAATGCGATGTTGTCCCAGACATTCATATGCGGAAACAGCGCATAGGACTGAAAGCACATGGAGGTATTCCGTTTGGCTGGCGGAATGTTGTTCATGAGCTTGTCGTTGAACCAGATTTCTCCTTCGTCAGGCTGATAGAATCCTGCAATCGTACGCAATGTCGTAGTCTTGCCGCAGCCCGACGGTCCCAGAAGCGTGACAAATTCACCTTCCTCAACCTCGAGGCTCACATTGTTGACAGCTGCCACATTGTCGAATTTTTTTGTAAGATTTTTCAGTATCAGTCTCGACATATGCTCCCCTTGAACTTGAATATTATAAAACTAAGATAGTGCCCCCAAGACCAAAGGCTTCCCTCCACAGCGTTCGGACAGCCCTCAATGAAGCATCAGTATCGCCTGAAGGGCTGAACTCGAATCCGACATAGCCAGCATACCCTCGCTTTTGCAGCTCGATGAGCACACCGTTCCATGCGCCGCGCCCTGTGCCAGGCTCATGCCTTCCAGGGTAATCAGCTATATGAATGTGGCCAATGTAGTGCGCAAATTGACGCACTGTTTCGACAGGGTCTTCCCCCATAAGCGCGAGATGATAGAAATCACAGAGAATGCGCAGGCGAGGGTTGCCGACTTCATCGATAATCGCGATCGCGTCTCGCATGCTTGCAAGATAGTAGCCCTGATGATCGAGGACAGTATTGAGCGGCTCGAGCACGATGGTCATGTCATCGGGCACTCTTTGCATGATTGCCTTCAAACCCGCAACCACATTTTTGTGCTTTTCTGAATCCGGGATATGGGGGCAGGGATGGAGCACTTTGCCGCCCTCTCCAAGCTCATTCGTGAGCACCATCAATGTTCGAGTGCCGAGTGCGCGCGCAACGCCCACGCTTTCTTCTATTTCATGAAGCAATACGGGGTGCATGGAGGCATCGATCAGATCTCCCGCCCGCTGACCGCTGAAATTGACGATCTGCACGCTGTAATCTTCTTTGAGATTCCGTATCGCCTCTAGATCTTTGTCCTTGTACCCCCAGAATTCGATGCAACGGAAACCCATGTCGGCCACTCTGCGGATTTTTTCTTCGGGGCTCAGACCAGGATACAACATTTCAATGCAGATAGCGGGCTTCATTCCTTCAGCTCCTTCAGCTCCTTCGGATTCGCGCCCGCCATTTTTTCGATCCACGATATCGCATACAAATAAAAATCCTTGAACCGCGGCTGAATTTCCATCATGAAAACACCCTGATACGAAGGAGCGAATTTCGGGAAAAGAGATGAATATGGAATCGAGCCCCATCCAGGAGGAAGGTGCAGATCCCCTACTCCCTGGAACAGCATATCAATCGGTCTGGAAAATCCCGCGGATGATTTTCCGTAATTGTCATGGATATGCACATGTGCAAGATTCGGCAGGACCGCGAGAAGAGCATCCTCGATCGCAAAACCTTTTTCATTCGCACTGATAAATGCATGCCCAAAATCGAAACAGATGCCGAGATAGCGCGAATTTACCGCAGAGACAACAGCCGCAAGCTCACGCGGATCGATTCGATAGGTTCGCTCGTGCGCTCTCTGCTGGAATATATTTTCGACAGCTACGATCACACCTCTGATCTCGGCATATTCCGCAATTCGGGACAGCCTGTCGATTTCTCGTGCCCAATATGCTTGTATTGCGGCGCTGTCTTCGGGAGCCGGTTTTTTTGCCATCCTGGCGCCATGCGAATTGCTCTCCCAGCTTCCATGATAGACGACTATGCGCGCACCAATCTCGGCAGCAAAATCGATTGTCGCCTGAAGCGCCGCTGCGTGTATTTCAGGCTGAAGCGCATCTGCCAAATTCAGCGCATCCGGCGCATGCACCGTATACGAAAAAGGAAATTTCCCGAGAATTTGCTTCAGCATCGCAAGGTGCAGCATCGCCACATTCCCATTGATAACGCAATCCACACCATGAACCGGAATCTCGACATACGAAAATCCGGCAGCATGAAAATCCCTCAGCATGGACTCGAGCACAGCGAGATTGCCGTTGATCGTACCAGAATCGGCATTGATTCCAATTTGCACTGACATCGTTTCCTAGTGTAAAGCTGAAAACGTTTTCAAGCAAGATAAAAATGCAGATTATTTTAGTTCGCTAATAATGGCCGCCAACGCTCCAGAATCGCATCCATATCTGCGTTCATCGCTTTATCGGGCACTTTGAGTTCGGGATGTGCATCGAACCAAGCAAGCGAACGGTGGATGCCCTCCGCAAAACTGATTCGCGGCGCAAATTCCGGCACGAAACGGCGAACTTTCGAGTTGTCAAAGAGCACGCTTACCGCCTTATCGCCCAAAAGGCCTGCGCCGCGCTCCGGCAGCACTTTCGCAATAAAATCCGAAGGAATATGGACAATCTTCGGCTGGACGCCGAGCGCCGTACCGATAATAGAATGAATCGCATCCCAGGTGAGATGTTCGTCCGACGTGATATGGAACGCTTCGCCAAGCGCCTCGCGTTTGCCCAGCAGACCCACAAGCCCGACCGCAAAATCCGATGCATGCGTCAGCGTCCAGAGCGACTGCCCATCCCCTGGCACAACCACCTCGAGCCCATTCAGCATTCTCCATGCCAGGCCATAACTTGCCGAACCAAAACACCCCGGAATCCAGCCGTTATCGTAGGTATGGGAAGGCCGCACAATGGTATAGGGGAATGAGCGCCGCCTGACTTCGTCGCGCGCCTTTTCTTCGGTACGCGCTTTTTCCTCGTCGCGCACCTTATCGGCCGCTGTGTCGCCCCCCTCCAGCACCCACTCGCACGCAATTTTCAGCCTCGAATATTCCCAGAAGGGGTTTTCGAGCGGCGTATCCTCGGTAATCACGGGCGTCAGGGAGGGCTTTTGATATGCAGAGCACGTGCTGATAAGCACATATTGATCAGTAATCCCGTTGAAGATCTCTATATCCGCCTTCACGTGTTCGGGTCTGAATGCCAGAAACTGCACGACACTGTCGAATCTGAGCCCGCGGAGGGCTGCTTTGACAGCCTGCGTATCGCGAATATCTGCTTTCAGAGTACGCACGCCCGGCTTTTCGCGCTCTGGATGCGTGCCTCTATTGAGATGGAATACTTCGTAGCCTCGCCTGAGGGCTTCGTCCGTACACGCCGAGGAAATATTGCCGGTTCCACCGATAAAGAGCACTTTCATACTTGGGCCTCGCTGTGGAGAAAAACTTCATCGAATGCAAAATCCTGCTATAATAGTACAATGATTTTTTCTGAACTCAAAATCCCCGGCTCGTCCGGGATCATTGGTATGGCGAGCTGTCCGGGCAGGTGGACCCAGCTGGCCGCAAAATCATCAATGAAGGCAGCTGCTCTGCTGGGTCCACAGCTAGCGGCTCAAGCTGCCCCTTCAATTGCCCCGCAACCAGCGCCGCCAGACGAACAAACGCACGATTACCTTGTGCGCGACCTTGCTATTATCGAGGCGTGGGGCGCGGAAATCCTTGTGAGCCTCATTGAGCCGAGCGAGTATGTGCTTGCAGGGGTCGAGCGCTTGCCAGAGCTTGTCCCTATTGGAATTCGCCATATCCAGCTGCCGATTGCTGATTTTTCGGTGCCCGATGCACAGTGGGAAGAGCTGTGGCGAGGAGCAGGCCCAAACATTCGCTCTGTGCTCAAGCGCGGCGGCAAGGTTTGCATTCACTGCATGGGCGGGTATGGCAGGACAGGAATGGTTGCCGCGCGCCTTCTTATCGAATTCGGTGTGGAGCCTGAGGAAGCTATTGCCCGGGTTCGCTCAGCTCGGCCCGGCGCAATCGAAATGCCGCAGCAGGAGGCGTGGGTGCTGAAATTACGCGCTCAATAGAAAAGAAAGTCAGGTTCTCGCAGAGGTACGTCATATGCCGAACCGGCGCGTCCATCGTTTATTTGTCAGGCGCGCCTTCTGTTCATTTGATATAGAATCTTCCTACAAGGAACAGGTATCCCTTTTCTTTATAAAAATTTAGATCACCAAGATCCTTGAATATAGTGACCGGTGTATCTTCGCGCACTATATAGCCCGCCCCAACGGAGAACGAATCACCAAGGAATACATCGAAGCCGACACGAGCAGTCAGCCCCTGACCAATGCGGCCCACGACTTCGGAACTCCCGTAGTGCTTCTGGAGATAATCTGTAAACGCTGTATCCTGATTTGTCGATGGAAAATGGAAATAGAAAGCAGGCCCCAGCCCCAGGTAGGGGCGCACAATTCCAAGCGGCGCCATGAGGTTAATCGAGAGCGGCGCATAAATGAATGACTCATAATATTTCCAATTTGCTTTATCCCCGCTTGCACTCTGAAGCCCCGCCCACGACGATGGACCTTCATTGAACATTCCGCTGCCTGGGCCGTAGTAGGAATCGCCCAAATACAGAACATCCGTGCTGACCCCGAGCCACGGTTTGACTGCATAGCTGACTGTGACGCCATACAGCATGTCCCCGACGGCAAAGTTCGCTATGGTGTCGGTCAGGTTGGGACTGATAGCCATAAAACCTATGCCTGCTTCGCCCTGGACTTTCTGGGCAAGAACAGGCGAGACAGCCAATAGGCATACAACAGCGAGAAATAAAAATCGAATGGCGGCTTTTTGCCTCATATGTCCCCTCCTGAATGCTAAATTCATATAGAATTCTAGTGCTTGGATTGAGCGAAATCAACGAATATTTCAATTTTGTTCCAGATGAAGACCCCGCGGCAGCGCTCCCGATCTTAAATCAGGCTCAAAAATGCGCTAATCTATTCCCATGACCGAAAACCAGTTCAAAGAAATCGCCGCCGGCTGGCAAAATGAATTCAGCGCCAGCATCACCATCATAGCCAGCGACTTCACCATTCTTTACATGAACGACAAATCTGCCGCCGTCAACGCAAAGTGGGGCGGCAAAGCGCTCATCGGAAAGGACGTGCGCGCGTGCCATCAGGAACGTTCTGTGCGCATCATCGAGCGCATTCTCGCGACCGGCGAGCCGCACATCTACAGCATAGAAAAAGCAGGCATCAAAAAGCTCATCTATCAGGCGCCTTGGCGCAAAGATGGCAAGGTCGCCGGCGTTGTAGAGCTCTCGATGGAAATCCCTTTCGAGATGCCGCATTTTGTGAGGGGATGAAAGGAAGGAGCGGCCATCGCTTGCATTGATATAGCCTAGCAGCGCTCACTATTTCTAAAACTCTCTATTCCTTGCCACTATTTTATTCCTTCAAAACCACTGCCTTTTGATGCACCGCGACCACTTTCCCGCTCGCAGAGAGAATATAACACACAATCACAAGGCCTGCTGAAACAGCGACATATAGCGCTTGCGGCGCCAGAGCCATCACCCCTGCGACAAGCAGAATTGCGCGCATCCACAGCGGAATAGGATGCTTGATATATCCGACCCAGAAGTATCCAAATGCGAGCACCGATATAATGCCCGTCGCAACCGCCAGGACATTTGCAATCGGAGAAGCCTGCAAAAGAAGGCCCTGATCATAGCAGAACGCAAACGGCACTACAAACGCGAGAAAGCCGAGCCGCATCGCCTGAAAGCCAATTTTGTTCGGGTTGGCGCCCGAAATCGATGCTGCTGCAAAAGCAGCCAGAGCCACAGGTGGCGTAATATTCGATATAACCGCAAAATAGAATACAAACATGTGCGCTGAAAGCGGTGGAATACCCATTTTGACAAGAATCGGCGCGCCAAGCGCCGATGCCAGGATGTAGGCTCCCGTTGTCGGCAAGCCCATACCGAGCAATATCGAAATCGCCATAATGAGCAGCAGACCCAGGAATCGATAATCCTTTGCAAAGCTGAGCACAAAACCGACCAGCTTCCCGCCGATACCGGTCAGCGCCACCGAGCCTAACACAATGCCCGCTGTTGCACAGGCAATTGCCACGAGCGGAATACCCATCGTCCCCGAGTAGATCGCATCGAGCACATCTTTCGGCCTCATTCCATCGTTCAGGAAAGTCGCAGCGACAAATCCGGCGACAAGGATCCAAAGTCCAATATCGCCTTTGATAATTGGCTCAACAAAGCGAGGAAACACAAAAGCCACCGTAATGAGTACCGAAATAACCGCACCAATGATTATCGAGAGGCGCTGCTTGGCCTGGTTTTGCGACTTCGGCTTGAAGAACGATACAAGCCACGCCAGGACGATCCCGAACACCGCTGCGCGCATAGGCGTTGCTCCTGCAAGCAGGAAATACACCAGCCCCACAAGCGGGATGACCATATATGAATCTTTGAGCACATCTTTCTTTTTAGGCAATTCTTCCGCTGAAAGGCCCTTGAGCCCATATTTGTGCGCCGAAAGCCGCACCATAAGGAACACAGCGCCATAGTACATAAGCGCAGGAATGATTGCTGCGATCATAACCGTGCGATACGGCAGGCCCAGAAATGAAGCCATAAGGAATGCGCCGGCACCCATGACAGGCGGCATTATCTGTCCTCCAGTCGATGCGACCGCCTCAACCGCTCCTGCAAAATAAGCCGGGTACCCTATTTTCTTCATAAGGGGAATGGTAAACGTCCCTGTGCCGTACACATTGGCTACCGCTGAGCCCGAAATCGAGCCGAATAGGCACGATGAGGTGACTGCAATAAGCGCGGGCCCACCAGGCTGCGTGCCGGTAAATGCCTGCGCAAAACGCATAAAAAAATCTCCAACCCCGCTCTTTTCAAGAAAACCGCCAAAAATGAGAAAAATCATGACATAGGTCGCGGATACCCCGAGCGGCGAAGAAAAAATGCCTTCGTCAGTCAGAAACACTTCTTCCACAATCTCGGGCACCGAAAACGATATGCCCTGGAAAAGCCCCGGTATTTTGGCTGCAACACCCATATACAACAAAAATACGAGCGCAATGATAGTGAGCGGCATTCCTACAATGCGCCGTGTCGCTTCGAGAAGAAGCACGACAAGCAGAATCCCGAGAACAAGCTGTGTCGTGGTAATCGGATCAACTTGCACAATTCTTGTGCTGATAGCCCAGTAATTTGCTGCGATATACGCCCCAGGCAAAAAGGATAAGCCAGCCAGAACCCAGTCGTAGAACGGCACTCCGCTGTCTTTCAGTTTTTTCGATACTGGATAGAGCACAAAGACGAGCGGCAATACCATGGACAGGTGCAAAGCGCGCTGCAGATACGCCTCAAAATTGCCAAAAATCGAGGTATATAAATGAAAAACTCCGACAGCTATAATGTACACATATATAGCAATTTTGACTTTTCCATCAAGTTTTCTCATACAATCTCCCGATGGCGGGCTGATAGAAATGCGTGGCCGTTGCGTACCGCATGCGACCACGCACCTTTTTTTAAAATTGCCTGTTTGCTTACTTTGCGCTTTTCCAGAACTGCACTGAGCCTGGATGTGCAGGAAGCCCTTCAGGGAGCGCTTCTTTGGGATTTAATTCGGAAATATCCTTTACCGCCATTGCCAGATTGTCGCGATTTGCCCACATGGATTTGTTAAGCTCATAGACGAGATTGTCAGGGAAGTCCTTGCGAATCACAATACAAGTATAATCGCCTACTGTTTTGATCGGGGTAGTGACAGATTTATAGACGCCAGGCATCACCGTGAAGGTTGTCGTACCATATGCTGCCGCAAGCGCATCGAGCGCCTTCTGGCCAACAGGCAGAATGACAACAGGCGTATTGCTCTCTATGTTCATGACCACGCTTGCTACCTTGCCGACGGAAAACGCGAAACAATCGAGATGATTATCTGCCAGAAGATCCGCTCCGCCATCGTAAGAAGTGAATTCAAATGTCCATTTTTTCTTTTTGAGCTTATCATAATCAGTTCCGTAGCCTTTCTTGAACAGCGCCTTGATGACAAACTCACTTGCAGTCCCCGGCTTGAGTGTTGCAAAGCGCACAGGGATATCTTTGGCGATCATGTCGTCCACGCTCTTGATGCCGTTCTTCTCGGCAAAATCCTTGCGCATTATGAAGTATGTATACTGCGTGTAGAGGTTTGCCATGATGACAGCATTCTTGACCGCCTTGCCTTCAAAATCCTCTTCTCCCGCGATTGCCGCGCCAAGAAGCGAAGCTACGGTAAATCCGAAGTCGGCTTTTTTCGCATCGACATTGAGGATGTTGGAAACACCGCCGCCCGAGCTCGATGTAGTCTGGATTACATTCTTGGACCACATCTCCGAAAGCGCAGTACCAAGAGCAAACCAGTTGCCCCCTGGAGGACCGGACATGAATTTCAGCTGATCGGGCCATCCCGCCTTGGACTGGGCAGAAGCACCAACGAGAATTACGAACACCAAGAGCAAGATCATTACTCTGCGCATAAATCCCTCCCTAAAATAATAAACTCTCCAAATCATTTATCATGATACGAGTGGTATATTGATCCGTCAAGAATAAATATTCACTGTGGCTAACTAAAAATTGTGTCACGAACCTTATATATGAAGTTTTTTATCGGCCGGCCATATACAATCTTCGTGCCATTATAGTTTTCTTGACAACCTGACAGTTCTGTGCAATAATTCATATACAAGAAAGCTGTTCGTATATATGAACAACTAAAACCTTGCCTGATTCAGAAAGGTGCTCTATGGCTGAAGTGAATTCGGTGAAAAAAGCGCTCGCCATTCTCGATTTGCTCTCAGATCGCAATAGCCGCAGCCTTTCTGAAATCTCGAAAGCGCTCGCCCTGCCAAAAAGCACGGTGCATAGTCTCCTCGAAACGCTGACATCGGCGCGCGTCCTTGAGCGGGATGTGGAATCCGGCAGCTATTCGCTTGGCATACGGCTCATCGAGCTGGGCTACTGTGCGCAGACAGGGCTCGATCTTGTGCGCATTGCTGCACCTTTTCTTAAAGGCCTCAATGTTCGCTTTGATGAAACTGTTCACCTCACTGTGCTGGATAACGATGAAGTGCTCTATATCGATTGTATCGAATCGCAGCGGAGGCTGAGAACGTATTCGGTAATTGGAGTGCGCGCGCCGCTCCATTGCACATCAGTCGGCAAGGCAATTCTCGCTTTTCTGGACGATGGAGAAATCCGTCGTATCATCGCTGAGCGCGGGCTGCCTGGCTTTACTGAGAATACTATCACGACCGAAGCCCGCCTTTGGGAGGAAATCGCGCATATTCGCAAACAAGGCTATGCAATCGACGACCGAGAGCACGAAGATCATCTGCGCTGTATCGGCGCTCCCATTTTCAATGCACGTGGCGAGGTGTTCGCTTCAATGAGCCTCTCCGGACCGGCAGAACGAAATACTTTGGAGCGCTTGGAATCGATGGTGTCTGCGTTGCTCGAGGCGACAGGTGAAATATCACATCGCCTTGGATTCAGAAACAGGGAATTCAGCCGCGCACGCGGCGAGAATCATATCACACCCGCAAATTCTTATTAGGAGGCATTGTATGAAAAAAGCAGTATTTGCAGTGGTCGCACTGCTCATGCTGGCAAGCCCGGTAGTATTCGCCCAGCAAAAGCCGGTAAAGCTTGTGTTCACCTCGGTCAGTGTGCCAGGCGATGCTCACACGCAGGCGATGTTTGTGTTCAAAGATGAGGTGGAAAAGCTCTCCGGTGGGCAAATTCAGGTCGATGTCTACCATTCCGGCCAGCTCTTCACCCAGCAGGCTGAACAGGATGCCATCCGCAAGGGCACGGTCGATATGGTGTACACCTCGGCGCAGTGGCTTGCAGAGTTCATACCCTATCTTTCGATGTTCGGCGCTGCATATACCTTCCAGAGCTACGACCAGATGACCAAGACATTCAACGGCCCCATCGGGAAAAAGATCTTTGAAGAAGTCGCACAGAAGACCGGCATCCGCCCGCTCGTCGCCTACTATCTCGGAACCCGCCAGCTCAACCTGACCGCAAAGGTCGGCCCTATCACGAGACCAGAGCAGATGAAAGGCGTCAAGCTCCGTGTACCGAACAGCCCGACCTGGATCGCGATGGGCAAAGCACTCGGTGCCAATCCCACCCCGATGGCCTTCAACGAAGTCTATATGGGCCTCAAAACAGGAGCCATCGAAGGCCAGGATAACCCGCTCCCCACCGATAAAAACGCAAAGTTCTATGAGGTAACGAAATACATTGTCTTGACAAACCATGTCGTCGATTCCACATGGCCTTCGATCAACGAGAAAAAATGGCAGAGCTTGACAAAGGAACAGCAGGGCTGGCTAATGCAAGCTGCCGAAAAAGCCCGCCAGTTCTGCGATAAGACCAACCTTGACAACGAGAAGAACATCCTCGACTTCTTCCGCCAGCAGGGCCTTACCGTAATCGAGAATCCGGATCGTGCAGCATTCGCCGCATATGCAAAGAATTCCTACCTTACCGAGAGCAAAGATATCTCGAAGGACTGGGATCTTAACCTGTACGAGGAGATTCAGAAGCTGAAATAGTTCCACACCGTTGCGGGCGCGCTCGTATCCTGCCGCCAATAGAGCATCGGATTCTATTGGCCGCGCGGACGCGCCCGGCAACCCATCTTTTTGCTGTACAGCAAGAACCAAAAGGAGCCGCCATGCCGTTCTGGCTGAAAAAAACGGGAAAATTCCTTGTTGACTGCATCGAACTGTATCTTCCGATGCTCACGTTTACCGTGCTGTTTGTTTCGTTCATGTCGCAAATTGTGGCGCGGTATCTGTTCAAGCCGCTCATCTGGCCCGAGGAGTTGAGCCTCATCTGCTTTATCTGGACTGCGCTGCTGGGCGGGCTCTATGCAAAACGGACTGGCTCGCATGTAGCATTTACTATGCTGTATGACGCTGCAAAACCTGGCCTGCAGAAAGCCATGCGCATCGCGGGAAATGTGCTCCTCCTTTCCTCTCTAATACTCATTTTTGTTCCATCATTGAATTACATCCAGTTTATGGCGTACAAGAAGTCCGATGCCCTGCGCATCCCGATGAACTGGGCGTATTTTCCCTTCATTGTGTTTCTCGCTGACATGATCGTGCGGCTCGTGATCGATATCGTCAAGGACATTGCGGGTACTCCGAAAAGCAAGGCCGGCACCCCTGCAAGCCAAAATCCGGACAGCGCAACAAGTGCAGCTGGCAAACAGGGAGGCACCCCATGAATCTCCCCCTCATCGTGTTCTTTGTCTCGTTCACGCTCATGTTCCTGCTCCGCATTCCTATCGCGCCGGGAATGATGATGGCTTCTGCTTTCTATTTTGCGTTGTCGAAAAATCCGGCGGCCTCGCTCGACATGGTTGCCATGCAATTTCTCACCAACATGAACGCGAGTTTCATCCTGATCGCCGTGCCGCTCTTTGTGTTCATGGCGGAGATCATGAATTCGGGCAAAGTGACGAATATGATCTTCTCGTTTGCGAACGCGCTGGTCGGAAAGCGAAAAGGCGCGCTGGGGCATGTGAATGTTGTCGCTTCAATTATATTCTCCGGAATGACTGGCTCGGCTCTCGCTGATGCGTCCGGATTGGGGAGCATGGAAATCAAGGCAATGCGCGAGCAGAACTATGATGATGGCTACACCTGTGCGATCACCGCTGCCAGCGCGACTATCGGTCCTATTATTCCGCCGAGCATTCCTATGGTGTTCTATTCAATGCTTTCGGGCGCGTCGATCGGGTACTTGTTTCTGGGCGGCGTTCTGCCTGGACTGCTCATTGGCGCAGGGCTTATGATCTACACCGCAATTATCGCGCGGGCAAGAAATTATCCAGAGGGACAGAGCTTAAAGCCGCGTGAATTCTGGAAACTCACGCTCCGATCGATTCCAGCCTTGTTCTCGGTTGTAGTCCTATTGGGCGGCATCTATACCGGCGTGGTCACACCGACGGAGGCTGGTGCGCTTGCTGCATTCTACGCTTTGCTCGTCTCTGTCTTTTTATATCGGGCTTTCGGTTGGAAGGACTTCATGCAGGTGCTGGTGAATACCGTGCGCACGACCGGCACGCTTTCCCTTCTCGTAGGGAGCGCGTATGCGTTCTCGTACATCGTGACTATCGAAAAGATCCCGAATTTTGTGGCTGGATTGATGCTGGGGATTACACAGAATAAGTACCTTATGCTTCTGCTTATCAATGTTGTGTTCCTTATACTCGGCATGTTCCTCGATACAATGGCTATCACGCTCGTGTTTATTCCGATTGTGCTGCCTATCATCAACCAGCTGGGAATCGACCTTGTGCATTTCGGCGTAGTGATCGTGCTCAACATGATGATTGGGCTGTCGACGCCACCATACGGCATGCTGCTCTTCGTGGTATCGGGCATTTCGGGAACACCGCTCAAGGTGATTATCAAGGAAATCATACCCATGATTTTTGTGCTTATCGTGGTACTTTTCATCATCACGTATGTCCCTGATATTGTGCTTCTGATCCCGCGGATGTCTGGGTATCGGTAAAGCCCCAAGAGGCGCGCGTATCAAAGAAGGTTGCATATGAATAAAACAATTCCCGACGGCGTTTGGCCGACGATGATCACACCCTATCACGAAGATGGGCGCATCGATTGGGACGCGCTCGAGAAGCTCGTGGAATGGCATATCGAGCGCGGGGTTGCGGGGCTTTTTGCCGTGTGCCAGTCGAGCGAAATGTTTCACTTAAGCCTGCGCGAGCGGCTCGAACTGGCGCGAATGTCGATCAAGTTCGCAGCCGGGCGCGTGCCTGTTCTTGTCTCCGGCCATGTGGCTGATTCGCTCGATGACCAGATCGAAGAAGCAAAGATGATGACGGACACGGGAGCCGACGCATTCATCCTTGTGACGAACAGACTTGCAAAGCGCCACGAGAGCGACGATGTTTTCAAGCGTAACCTCGAGCTTTTCCTTGACCGTTTCGATCGGGATATACTGCTCGGGTTCTATGAGTGCCCGGCGCCGTACAAGCGGCTTATCAGCCCGGAGCTCATGCGATTTATCGTGAAAACAGGGCGCTTTGGCTTCCTCAAAGATACGAGCTGCCGCATGGGCGATATCAAGGCAAAGCTTGAGGCGGCGCGGGGCAGCGGCTTCAAGCTCTTCAATGCGAATGCGGCGACTCTCCTTGCTTCGCTGAGAGCGGGCGCTTCGGGTTATTCCGGGATCATGACGCATTTCCACTCGGATTTGTATGTGTGGCTATGTCGAAACTGGGCTTCGCGGCCGCAGGAAGCGGAAGAGCTTCAAGATTTCCTTGGCTTGGCCTCGGTCATCGAGTATCAACTCTATCCCGTGAATGCGATGTACGCGCTGCAGCTCGAAAGGCTGCCAATTAAGCTCTATTCTCGCCGCGCTGATGCGCGCCAGTTCACCGAATCCATGCGCCTCGAGGTCGAGCAGATGATGCGCTTGTCGCACAAGTTTTCGGAGAGGATAAGAAGCCTTGATTGAAAATCCGCAGTGGGCGACCTGGCAGAGAGCGCTGCCCGCCCCGCAAGGCCAGCGGCGGGCGCTCGATCTGCTGAGCCGCCTCTGAGCCGCCAACGAATAAGTTGTAGCAGGCGATTTAGTATTTCAGGTATACTGGCATCATGAACAAGGAGCTTCTGGCCGCATCGATACTCGACAACGCCGCAATCGATTTCGCCCGTTCAAGCGGCCCGGGCGGCCAAAATGTCAACAAAGTCAATACCAAAGTCATCGCGCGCGTCCCGCTCTGCACGCTCGCGGGGCTCGATGATAAAGAAATGGAACTCGTGCGTACCCGCCTTGCCGGCAGAATTAACGCAAAAGATGAAATTGTCGTCTCGGTGCAGGAAGAGCGCAGCCAAGTGCAGAACAGAGAGCGCGCGCTCAACAAGCTCATTGCCCTCATTGTCGCTGCTGCGCGCAGAATGCCGCCCCGAATCCCCACGAAGCCCACGCGCGCCTCGAAAGAAAGAAAACTCACAACCAAGCGCCGCCGCGCCGCAATCAAGGGATACCGGCAGAAGCCCCAGCCGGAGTGAGCAGCAGCCTGCTAAGCGCCTGCTGACCGCGACCAGGCCGCGCGCCCGGAGGCTTTATGCGCATACACAAAGCGCCAATAATACTGATTATTCCTATATGGTTTACAATAACCCATATTTCTGTATTTTTATTGTAATTGATGAAATTCACGAAAGGCTCCTGCAGGCATTCGCCGGCCAGCCATATTTCGACTATCCTGCGGTACGGCTCAATTTCCAGGATGAAAGTGACCACACATCGAGGACCGCACTGAGTCGCTTTGCAAAGCGCGGAATCCTGCTTGAGCTGAAACGCGGACTCTACACATTCTCCGAGCCATATCGGACACAGCCGCTCAACCCCCTCCAGATTGCCCAGGTGCTGTATGCACCTTCGTATATTTCAGAACTCTGGGCGCTTTCCTGGTATGGCGTTATTCCTGAAAAAGTAACACTCATCACCTGTGTCACCACCAGAGCCACCAGGACCTTCAAGAACGCCCTCGGCGAGTATCGGTACAGGACTATTGATGGGCGCTTTTTTCATTCATGGCAGATCGAGGAAATCCTTTCAGCACAGGTTCGAATTGCCACTCCTGAGAAAGCATTACTCGATCTATGGTACCTCAGCAAAGCTCCGCAAATCGAATCGAATGCCGCCTTGCTCAGCTCTGCCCTGGCACAGTTCGGCATATCCTAGGCAGGCGACTGGCGCTCGCTCCTTCTTGAAACGTCGGGAAGCATCGACTTCAATGCGGCACAGCGCGATGTGCGCCCCTTCCTCGAAAGGCCGCAAGAAGCCACATTCCTGACAAGGAAATACCTCGATAATCTGTTGGACAAATGAATCAGCTCCTTACCTGCGATATGCCGTCCCTGATCAGGGCATTTCTTTCGTTGCCGTCAGCAGCGATGGCAGCACAAGGTCGCCATAGTAGATCGTAAAATCACCAGAAACAGTCTTCTTGCCTTTGTTCTTGAACGTGCCCGAACCCACCGCAGTCATGTCATACAACATGTATGGCCTGAAAATGGGCAATACAGAAGCATTGAAGTTGACCGAATCGCCTTCGACGGTGCCCGCGATCGGGCCATGAAGGCTGTAGTTCCAGCCTTCACCAGACTCGCTCCAGGTTCCGACAGCGGTGCCCGCATCGAAATCGAGGATTGTATTGAATACCAGCGTCTGGGGAGTCGGGGTGGGGAACAGATAGGTCGCTACTCCTATGTAGTTCGCAATGTTCTTTCCGCCGAGCATTGGCGAGCCGATAAAATATCCGCTCTTTTCAACACCCTGCTCGAACTTCGATATGGTGCCGAAAAAGCCGCTGTCCTGCGAATACAAGCCGGCGAAGGCATACGAAACGCCGCCTTCCTGG